>Ga0208863_1000119_pt1 | contig 97889 bp, 87 predicted proteins | sample RifOxyD3_FD_184040 | JGI IMG/M metagenome (GOLD analysis project Ga0208863, IMG submission 184040) | Soil microbial communities from Rifle, Colorado - Rifle Oxygen_injection D3 (SPAdes) | ecosystem: Environmental > Terrestrial > Deep subsurface > Rock core/Sediment | place: Rifle, Colorado...
TGCTGGGCGCCTTGGCGGGGCTGGCGCTGGGCCTGGTGGTCTCAAGTGTGCTGGTGCATGTGGTGAACCCGCAAAGTTTTCACTGGACCATGGACCTGATGCTGCCCTGGTTCAAGCTGCTGGGCCTGTGCCTGGCAGTGGTGGCCGCCGGCACGCTGACCGCCTGGCTGGCAGCGCAAGCCGCAGCCGGACAGGACGCGGTGCTCGCGGTCAAAGAGGATTGGTAACACCTATTTCATCCGGACCCAAAGGCTCGATGGTTTGCATTTGCTGATCGAGCACGGCCAGCGTCGCCTCTGACGCGTCGTGCCCGGCCGCGCTGCGCGCCACAATGCGCTGGCGCAACTGCTCAGGGCTCGCCTGCGGCGCCAGAATGCTGAAACTGGCACCCATCTGCTGCGCCAGCGCACGAAAAGCATCGCGATCGGTACGCTTCAAAAAAGCCGCATCCACCACCACTGACCAGCCAGCCTGCAGCAGCAAGGCCGCCTGCTCAAGCAAATGCGCGTAGGTGCGCTGATGCGCGTCAAAGGCATAAATGCCAGCCCCCACACCGGAGCCGCTGGCAGCGCTGGGTGCCAGCCCAAACAGGCGCTTGCGCTGCACGTCCGAGCGCAGACGCAAGGTGGCCGCCTGCGGGTCGGCTTGCAACAGCGCGTTAGAGGCCACGGTTTTGCCGCATCCCGACAAGCCATGGGTGATCACCAGGCCCAACGGCACGGGCAGCAGCAGGCGCTCGGCCAGCGCCACATAAGCTTCCACCTCATGGTCATCGTCACCCGTTTGCACCTGGCGCAGCGCCGCCACCTTGGCCCGCACCATGGCACGGTAGACCGCATAAAAGCGCAGCACGCGCGCGGCCTCGTAGTCGCCGCTGCGGCTCAAGACCTCGTCGAGCAACCAGTTGGCCAGCCCCGCTTGTTGGTGCGCCAGCAGGTCGACATAAACAAAAGCAATTTCGCTGGCCACATCCATCCAGCGCAGGTCTTCATTGAATTCGATGCAGTCAAACAGTTGCACCCGCCCATGAATCAGCACCATGTTGGCCAGGTGCAGGTCACCATGGCATTCCCGCACCCAACCCGCCTGCTGGCGTGCCTGCATCAGCGGTGCCAGTTGCGTGAATTGCGCCTGCGTCCAGGTACACAAGGCGAGCAAGCGGGTTTGCAGGCCAACGTCAGACAAGAGGCGCAACAGGTCGGTGAAGTTGTCGAGCGCGGGTTGCAGGATATGCGCACCCGAGCCAAAACGTGAGTCCTTTGGTGCCACCGCTGCCGATTGATGAAACGTCACCAGGACATTTGCCAGCGCCGACAGGTGTTTGGCCTGCAACTCGCCACGCGCGCACACATGGTCCAGCCTGCTTGACTCCTCAAAACGGTGCATCTTGACGGCGTATTCGATCGGCGCGCCCGAGCCCTGCCACTGCGGGTCTTGCGGGGTGTTGAAAATGCCAACCACCTCCAGGTAAAGTTCAGGCGCAAAACGGCGGTTCAGGCGCAACTCTTCCTGGCAAAAATGGTGTCGCAGGGCCAGCGTACTGCAGTCCAGAAACGACAGCTTGACCGGTTTTTTGATCTTGTAGGCAAAGTCCCCGGCCAGCAGCACCCAGGAGATATGGGTTTGCATCAGCGCAACCCGCGCCACGCCGTCCGGATAACGTGCCGGATCGCGCAAAGCTTGTATCAAGGGTGGCAAAACGGCATCCATGCCTGTCATCATGCCAGATTTGGCCTTGAATTTGCGCATTTCAGGCATGATGATTGCATGACCTAGTAGAAACCAACCCCTACCCGGCTTTGGCCAGACCGTAGAATCAGTTTTTAATTTTTTGTTAACCCGCCGGGGTGCGCCCTGGCATTATTGAGAAAGCTGCTTATGAAAAAAATTCTGCTCGCTGCTGCCATCAGCGCCCTGTGCGCCTCAAGCTTTGCCCAGGGCAAAGACCTCAAGGTGGCCATTGACGCCACTTATGAGCCCTTCACCTTCAAGACCGCTGACGGCAAGCCCACCGGTTTTGACGTGGACATTGCCAGCGCCCTGTGTGAACAAATCAAGCGCAAATGCGTGTTTGTCGAGCAAGCCTGGGACGGCATGATCCCGGGTCTGCAGGCCAAGAAATACGACGTCATCATCAGCTCGATGTCAATCACCGCAGATCGCCTGAAAGTGGTTGACTTCACCGACAAGTACTACAACACCCCCAGCAAGATCGTCCTGAAGAAAGACATCAAGTTTGACGGCCCGGCCTCCATCAAAGGTAAAAAAATTGGTGTCCTGAAAGCCAGCACGCAGGAAAAATATGCGTTGGGCGAACTCAAGACCAAGGGTGTCGAAGTGGTGTCGTATGACGCCCAGGACCAGGTCTATCTGGACATCAAGGCTGGCCGTCTGGACGGCACCGTGGCTGACGTCATGGAAGTAGGCGGCGGTTTCCTGGAAAAACCGGGCGCTGAAAATTACCAGTTTGTCGGTGAAGAACTTTACATGCCCAAATACTTCGGTACCGGTGCCGGTGTGGCGCTACGCAAAGGCCAGGGCGACCTGAAAAAAGAAATCAACGCTGCCATCAAGGCCATTCGCGCCAACGGCAAGTACAAAGTCATCAACGACAAATACTTCAAGTTTGACGTGTACGGCAAGTAATTCATCAGCAAACAACCGGCCCTGTCTGCGCAAACCCAAGGCCGGTTGACTGAAGATTTCATGACTTCCACGACGCAGTCTTACCTTCTGGTTATTTTGCAGGGCGCCATGCTCACGGTTGGCGTGTCACTGGGCGCGCTGCTGGTGGCCATCGCCCTGGGTTTGGCTGGCGCTGCGGCCAAGCTCTCGGGCCGCCCGGTGCTGGTGGCCGTGGGCACGTTTTACACCACCATCATCCGCGGCATCCCTGACCTGGTGCTGATGCTGCTGGTGTTTTACGGTGGCACGATCGGCATCAACACCTTGCTGGAAAAGATGGGCTGCGAGGCCACGGTGGACATCGAACCCTTTGCCGCCGGCGTCATCACCATCGGTTTCATTTACGGCGCCTACATGACCGAAACCTTTCGCGGCGCCATTCTGAGTATTCCCAAAGGCCAGATGGAAGCCGCCTGGGCTTTTGGCATGGGCCGAACACAAACCTTTGTTCGCATCACGCTGCCACAAATGGTGCGCTACGCGCTGCCCGGCTTTACCAACAACTGGCTGGTGCTGATCAAGTCCACCGCGCTGGTCAGCCTGATCGGCCTGCAAGAGATGACTTACCTCGCCAAGCAGGCCAGCGCCGCCACACGCTCGCCCTTTGCCTTCTTCTTGTTCACCGGCGCCTTGTTTCTGGTTTACACCTCAATCAGCCTGTTTGCCCTGAAAAAGCTCAACGCCCGCTACAGCCTGGGCACCAAACGGGTGCAGCTGTAATGGAATGGGCCGTCATTTTTGAGCCTGACAACTTGGCCTTGTTCGGCAACGGCATCATCATCACGCTGTGGTTGTTGTTCTCGTCGCTGGCCGTGGGTGCGGTGCTGGCGCTCATTTTTGCGCTGATGCTGACTGGCCCGTGGGCGCCGCTGCGCTGGCTGGTGGGTGCCTACACCTTTGTCATTCGCGGCACACCGCTGTTGATTCAGGTCTATTTAATCTATTACGGTCTGGGCCAGTTGGAGTGGATCCAGGCGCGCTGGGATTCGGTCTGGCCCTGGACCCACTTCAAAGAACCCTTCTTTTGCGCCCTGCTGGCCTTCAGCCTCAACACTGCCGGCTACACCGCCGAGATGCTGGCCGGTGCCATTCGTGAGACCAGCGCCGGCGAGATCGAAGCTGCGCACGCTTACGGCATGAGCCGTTTCCAGACCATGTTGCGTATCGTGTTACCCAGTGCCATGCGCCGCACCCTGCCCGCCTACAGCAACGAGGTGGTGATGATGTTACACGCCACCAGTCTGGCCAGTGCGGTGCCCAACATGCTTGACATCACCTCGGCGGCCAGCCGCATTTACGCCACCTACTATCTGCCGTTTGAGGCTTATCTGGCCGCTGCCGCCATTTACCTGGTGGCGTCGTTTTGTCTGATTGGCTTCTTCCGCTTTTCGGAAGGGCGCCTGCTGGCCTATCTGTCGCCGCGCAGGGACTAATCCAGGAACTGTCGACCCATGCAACGCATTGACCACCCGCTGCTCTCACCCAGTCTTGGCAGCCATAAAACCCTGACCAGCTTTCATTTTGGCCAGCCCGGCAGTGGCCAAAAAATCTACATCCAGGCCAGCCTGCACGCCGAGGAGCTGCCCGGCATGCTGGTAGCGCACCACTTGCGCGCCCTGTTTGAAGCGTGTGAGGCGGCCGGGCAAATCCACGGTGAAATTGTGCTGGTGCCTGTGGCCAACCCGATTGGCCTGGCGCAGCGGCTGGACCACAAACCCATGGGTCGCTTTGAGCTGGACACCTCGGAAAACTTCAACCGGCATTACCCCGACCTGGCCGCTGCGGTTGAGTCGGTGGTGATCACGCAGTTGGGTGACAACGCTGTGACCAATGTGGCTTTGGTGCGCCGAGCCATGCGTGACCACCTGCAGCAATGGACGCCCGCGACCGAACTACAAAGCCTGCGCCGCACCCTGTTGTTGCTGGCGCATGATGCCGACTTCATGCTCGATTTGCATTGCGACTGCGAAGGTGTGCTGCACTTCTACACCGAAGAGGCTTGCTGGCCACAGATGCACGAACTGGCACACTTTTTGGGTGCACAAGCCATCCTGTTGGCCAAAAGCTCGGGCAACCGACCCATCGACGAATGCCTGTCGGGCGCCTGGTGGCAACTGGCTGACCGACTCAAAGCCAAAGGACTTGATGTGCCGCTGCCGCAAGCCTGCTGCAGCACCACCATTGAGCTGCGTGGTGAGCTCGATGTCAGCCACGCCTGGGCGAAACAAGACGCCAAAGCCATCGCGGACTGGCTCCGGCACAAAGGCGTTTTGGCCTGCACCACACCCCCTGCCGTGCCGACCGCCCTGTGCCAGGCGACGCCTTTGGCCGGATCGGAATCACTCCATGCAGCAGCGCCTGGCGTGGTGGTTTTCGCGGCAGAACCAGGCCAGACACTGCAAGTTGGTGATCTGGTGGCTGAAATCATAGACCCCATTGCCAACACCACCCAGCGCATCACGGCGGGCGTGGCCGGCGTGTTTTATGCCCGCATTCGCGACCGCTACATCACAGCGGGTGGCGAGCTTGGCAAGATTGCCGGTGCCACGGCGTTTCGCAACGGCGAACTGCTGGGTGCGTGAGTCCGGACCGGCATTCCACTGAAGACAAAAACATGACCACCACCCCACTCAAACTCCAGGTTGAAAACATCCACAAGCGCTTTGGCACCAACGAGGTGCTCAAAGGCGTGTCGCTGACCGCCCATGCGGGTGACGTGATCAGCATCATTGGCAGTTCAGGCTCTGGCAAAAGCACTTTTTTGCGCTGCATCAACCTGCTGGAAAGGCCCAACCAGGGCCGCATCATCGTGGCGGACGAAGAGCTGCACCTGAACCCCGACAAGCATGGCGAGTTACACGCTGCCAACCCCAAGCAACTGGCGCGCATGCGCACCAAACTGGCCATGGTGTTCCAGCATTTCAACCTGTGGGCGCACATGACGGTGCTGCAAAACATCATTGAGGCACCGGTGCATGTGATGGGTGTACCGCATGACCAGGCCATTGACATTGCCCGCAAGTACCTGGCCAAAGTCGGGCTCGAAGGAAAGGAAGACGCTTACCCGGCGCACCTCAGCGGCGGCCAGCAGCAGCGCGTGGCCATTGCCCGCGCCCTGGCCATGGAACCTGAGGTGATGCTGTTTGACGAACCCACCAGCGCGCTCGATCCCGAGTTGGTGTCCGAAGTGCTCAAGGTCATGAAAAACCTGGCGCTTGAAGGCCGCACCATGATCGTAGTGACCCATGAGATGGGCTTTGCCCGTGAGGTTTCCAACCACCTGATCTTTTTGCACAAGGGCCAGATCGAAGAACAGGGCAACCCGGCCCAGGTGCTGGCCAGCCCCAAGAGTGTGCGGCTGGCGCAGTTCTTGTCGGGCAGCCTCAAATAAACCCACCCCGCGCAAGGCGGTTCAGTTCAGGCCGAGCAGCGCGCGGGCTTCGTTGGGCGTGGCGACAGGCCGGTCAAGCTCGCGGCTGATGCGGGCCATACGCGCCACCAATTGCGCATTGCTGGTGGCGAGTTCACCCTTGCGGTAATACACATTGTCTTCAAAACCCACTCGCACATGGCCGCCCAGCACCATGGCCAGTGTGCCCAGTGGCAGTTGCGCCGGTCCAATGCCTGCCACGGTCCAGGTAGACTGCGCAGGCAATTGGGACCGCAAGTACATCAGCGCTTCCGGCGTGCCGGCCATGCCGCCGGGGATGCCCAGCACAAAGTCGAAATGCTGCGGCCCGTTCAGCATGCCTTTTTTCAGCCAACGTTGCGCAGTGCTCAGCATGCCGGCATCAAAGATTTCAAGTTCTGGCTTGACGCCGTGTTCCCGCATCGCGCGCAGAAACACTTCCATGTCAGCCGGGTGATTCATGAACACGTCACCGCCAAAGTTGACCGAGCCCATGGACAGCGTCGCCATCTCGGGTTTGAGTGTGACCGGGGACAGCCGCTCCTGCGGCGTCATGCCGACGGCGCCGCCGGTGGACACCTGCACGATCACATTGCAGCGCTTTTTCACCTCGGCGATGATCTGCCGATAGATCTCCTTGTCCTGCGTTGGTGTGCCGTCAGGTAGACGGGCATGCACATGCACCATGGCCGCTCCGGCCTGGGCGCAGGCAAACGCGGCATCAGCAATTTCCCCAGGTGTGATGGGCAAGGCGGGTTGCTGTGCGCGAGTCACTTCGGCACCCGTCAAAGCCGCGGTGATGATGAGTTTGTCCATGTCAGCAAGTGATGGTGGCGTGGGTGATGCGCTGACACGCGGCAGGCACCACACAGGTGCCCGAGGCCTGGCACACCAAAATCGGTTCGGCCAGCACATCGGCGGCAGACGCCTGACCGGCGACACCGGCAGGGGCAATGACCTTGCGCGCTTCAAACACCATGGTGCGTGAAGTCTTGCCCATGGCCACGATACGTCCCGTGGCCTCGATGTAGTCACCGGCATACACCGGCGCCAGAAACTGCACCTTGTCATAAGCCACAAACAGGCCCTCGTCGCCGTCGCTGCGGATCAGCAACTCGGTGGCCACGTCGCCAAACAGGTGCAGCATATGTGCCCCATCGACCAGACCACCGGCATAGTGGGCGTCATGTGCACTGATACGCAAGCGGATCAAGCTGGTGTAATTTTCCATGTTGACTTCTCTCTAAAAAAGCGTAGCAGCGTCCAATGTCCCGCGGGGTGACCGGCAGGGGTGGTCGCCGATTTCTGGTACCCCAGTATGAGGCGGCCACCCCTGCCGGTTGCCCCGCGCAGCGTACCCATAGCGTTCAAATGTGTTCTCAATCCCCGCGCCTTTTGCACCACTCATGAATGGCAAAAGACGCCACGTCCTCGGCATAACTTTTGACGCCAAAACCGGCATCGTAGCCCAGCTCCTTGGCCAGCTCATGGCTGATGCGTGGGCCGCCCACCACCAGAATCACCTTGTCGCGCAGCCCCTCGGCTTCCAGCAAATCAGCCAATTTGGTCAGGTTGTCGAGGTGAATGTTCTTTTGCGTCACCACCTGCGACACCAAAATCACATCGGCGCTTTCTTCAATGGCGCGGGTCACCAGGTCTTCGGAGTCCACCTGCGCGCCCAGGTTGATGGCGCGGATCTCGTGGTAACTCTCCAGCCCCTTGTGGCCGTTGTAGCCTTTCATGTTCATGATGGCGTCAATGCCCACGGTGTGGGCGTCGGTCTCGATACAAGCACCCACCACCACCATGCGGCGCTTCATTTTTTCGGCGATGAGCGCGTTGATGCCTTCCTTGTCCAACACCTCGTACTCGGGCTTGACCACCGTGTAGCTGTTCAGGTCCACCTGGTGTTTGCACTGGCCATAGACCACGTAAAAGCTGAAACCCTGGCCCATGTCCTCGCAGTGCACCACGGCAGGCTCGTCCAGACCCATTTGCGCCGCCAGACGTTTGGCACCCTCCTTGGCGCGCTCATCCAGCGCCACCGGCAGGGTGAACGAAAGTTGCACGCGCCCGTCACCCAGCGTGTCGCCGTAGGGCTTGACCCATTGTTCAGGTTTGGTTTCAAGCATGGTGCACCTTTACAGTTGGGGACAGAGCTGGTTCGCTTCGCGTAACTGCGGTCTGTCCCGCAAGGTCTCAGGAAGCATCAGTTCAGGGAACGGGTTGTAGTAGCCAGGTGCCTTGGCGATCACACCATCCAGCCCCTTGCCGCCGGTCGGTGTGCGCGAAATTTCGGCAAATAGTCCCTTGCCAATGGCGCCAGGCAGGCCAATGGCCTCAATCTCGGCCAGCATGGCCTCAGCTTCTTCCAGCACGGCCTGGGCACGCTGCTCGATCTTGCCGCCGCGCTTGAATTCAATCTCCGAGTGCAAATCCTTCATGGTGCCAAACACATACCGGGCGTTCTGGATGGCCAGAAAACGGTCCTGAATGAATGGCGTGTGGATGGCCTCGGTCATCATGCCCAACAGGTGGATATTTTGCTGGGTGATGGTGCTCACCATGTTGAACAGCGCGTCCTGCACATGGCCTTTGAAGATGTTACCGGTCATGTGTTTGGTGGGTGGCATGTACTTCAGGCAGGCCTCCGGAAAAACCTGGCGCACCAGCTGCGCATGGGCCAGTTCCCACAAGAAGCCATTTTCCAACTCGGGATGAATCTCGAAGGCATGGCCCAGGCCCATCTGCTCGGGGCGCAGTCCCGACAACTCAGCGAACTGCTCGTTGATGAGCTGGGACGCCAGCACGGTATGCGCCGCATCAAAAGCGTCTGCCGTGGTGAGGTAGTTGTCTTCGCCGGTATTGATGATGATGCCGGCATAGGCGTTGACCATGCGCGAGAAAAACTGGTCAATGAAGGTGCGCTTCATGTTGATGTCGCGAAAAATGATGCCGTACATCGAGTCGTTGAGCATCATGTCGAGCCGCTCAATGGCGCCCATGGCGGCAATTTCGGGCATACACAGGCCGGAGCAGTAATTGGTCAGGCGGATGTAACGACCCAGCCGGCTGCCAACCTCGTCCAGCGCGGCGCGCATCAGGCGAAAATTTTCCTGCGTGGCGTAGGTGCCGCCAAAACCTTCGGTGGTGGCGCCGTATGGCACGTAGTCAAGCAGGCTCTGGCCGGTGGAACGGATCACCGCGATGATGTCGGCACCCTGCTCGGCGGCGGCGCGCGCCTGCACCACGTCTTCATGGATATTGCCGGTGGCCACAATCAGGTAGAGCCAGGGAGTTTGGGCTTCGCCGCTGGAGGCGATCTTCTCAGTGCGCCGGGCGCGCTGCGCGGCAATATGGGCACACATGGTGCGGGCGTGCGCCTGCGCGCAAACGCGGGCCGCGGCTTCATCAAGCGGGCGCGCCAGGGTCAGGCTGCCGGTTGCCACGGACTCTGCAACCTGCTGCGCCGTCAGGCCATGCTGGCCCATGGCACCCACCAGCACCGTGGCGGCACCGTGCTGCAGCAGGTTTTGCGCCTGCAAATGGCTCACCACCCGGTTCGGCAGCGGAATGCCCACCTCGTCCACACCATCGACGCCCATGAGGCGCAACGTGGCGCGCTCCACGGTGGTGGTGGTAAAGCCCGACATGTCGTCAAACACTTGCCGCGCAATACGCCGCGCCGAGTCGCGGGCACGGTCAATTTGCGCCTGGTCCAGGTTGAGATGGCTCATGCGAGTTCCTCTTGTTGATTCAAATTGGTTTCCAACATCACATCGGCGACGCCATAACCGGCAAAGGCCGCGCGTGCGCTGGCCAAAAATTGGGCGGCATCAAAACTCCCGCCCAGGGGGGAAAAAGGATTCAGGGTGATGCCCATCATGTGGATGCCGCGGTAAGCCATCAGGCGCGCACCCTTTTTATCAAACACCATCAAGTCGCCTGCCTCTAAAAACAGGCGGGTGCCATCGTTGACCACCACCCGCAGGCCCGGCTTCTGGTGTGCCAGCGTCACCAAAGCGCGCCACAAGGACCGGCCCACCGCGCCGCTGAGCGCCACCGTGGCCACATCGGCCTGCTGGTACTGCAGCAAGGTGGCAGCTGCATTCAGTGTGGCCATCTCGGCCAGCATCAGGGGCTTGCCTGCGCTGCTCCACAGGCCCACACCACCCAGTGCAAAAACAGGCTCGCACAGGCTGCAGGTGGCCTCATCGGCTTGCGGGATGCCCAAAATAGCCAGGCGGTCACGCGTCTTGCGAATCACGTCGGCAATCCCCCCGCCCATCGCGGCACCGGTCGCCAGAATCACGCCATTGGCAATGGCCGGCGAGGCATGGTGGCTGCGCCCCAGGGCACCGTCCAGAATCACCAGCGCGGCGCCACACTGCTTGAGCCGGGCAATCACTTTGAGCTGGTCCGAACTGCGCGAGGCACCGGCAATTTCCATCTCGCCGTGCGCCAGCACCTTCACCACCAAAATTTCACCCATCGGGCTGTCAATGCCGGTGGCGTCAATGGGCTTGTAGCGCACCTTGGCACGCTCCAGGGTGGAACGCGCGGTGGCCACCAGGTTGCCGGGCCACACCACAATGGCGGGCTTGGGTACAAAAAATACCGCGTCGCGGTCTTCCCCGTCGCGCCCGATCGACGTGACCCCCAGCGCCACGCCAGACGCTGCCGCCTGCGCCAGCAAGTGGTTCAGCGCCACGGTTTTTCCGGTGTTTTTGGTCATACCCATCACGGCCAGCGTGGTCATGCCACTGGCCTGGATACGTTGCCAAAGCGGGCTTTGTCCTGCGGTCATACGTAAAGTTGTTCAAACAAGGCGCGCAAGCTGGCGCTCTCGCGCAGCAGGTTCAAGGCGTACTCGGCGTGCCCGGTGGCATAACCGTTGCCCACGATCATTTCCACATCCTTGCCCACGCCCTCTGCCCCCAGCGCGGCTGCGGTGAAACTGGTGGCCATGGAGAAGAAGTAAATCTTGCCGCGCTGTTTGGTGGCCAAAATGCTGCCCATCTCGGTGTTTTGAATGTTGACGCAGTTGATCACCACATCGGCCAGCTTGCCGTCGGTCACAGCCGCCACGGCCTCCATTAGCGCCAGCGCATCGGTCGCATCCACCTGCAGCGCATGGTTGACCCAGCCCAGATCAAGCATACGCTGGCAGTCGTTGGCAAACGGCGACACACCGATGACACAGCCCGCTGCACCCGCGCGCTTTTTGGCCTCATAAACACACAGCGTGCCCGACTTGCCGCCGCCGCCAATCACCACCACGGTATCGCCCTCTTTGACCAGACGGGCGGTCTGGGCCGGGGCACCGGCGACATCCAGAATGGCCAGCGCCAGCTTTTCGTCAATGTCGGCAGGCAACCTGGCATACAGGCCGGTTTCGAACAAAATGGCCCGGCCCTTGATCTCGATCTGGTCCTTGGCCATGTGGATTTTTATGATCTGGTCAATACGCAAGGGCGTCAGCGACAGCGACACCAGCGTGGCGATCTTGTCACCCACCTTCAGGTCGATCCGATTAGCCAACGCGGGGCCGATCTCGGCCACCGTGCCAATCAGCATGCCGCCCGAACCGGTCACCGGGTTGTGGTGCTTGCCACGCTGGGCCACGATGCCCATCACCATCTCAGCCACCCTGGCTTCGTCGCCGCCGGTGGCGCTCTTGATCTGGGTAAAACTGGCCGAGTCGATGTTGAGCGCCGACACGTCGATCAGGATCTCGTTGTCATAGATTTCCATCGTGTTGTCGAGCTTCCAGGCGGGCTGGGGTAACACGCCGAGCGGTTCGAGCACACGGTGCGTGCCGTAGGGGGAGCCGTGTTTCATGGTGATGGGTTCGTGTAAAGTGAAGTCAGTTGCTGACACTTGGCAAACTAAAGTCTTGCCCCAGGCCGGGCATTTCGACCGTTTTGCCGGCGTAGTTGCGGCACTTCACGGTGGTGCCACTGCCATCGGGCAAAGCTTCTTCGCGCACATAACTCGGGATGATGGGCAGCTTGCCCAGGCCACCCAGCCCGTCGACGATGAAGGTGGGCACGGCCGGGCCGCTGATCCAGCCGCGCAGGCCTTCGTAGAGTTCCAGCATGCGACGGTGCGGCACAATGAAGTGGTGCGCACCTTCAACCATGTCGGTCGAATACACGTAATAGGGGCGCACCCCCATCTCGATGGTTTGCATGAACAGCTCGCGCATCACTTCGACACTGTCGTTCACCCCCTTGAGGCACACGGTCTGCAGGCCCATCATGATGCCGGCCTTTTGCAACATCTTGACCCGGGCACGCAGCAGCGGCGTGATTTCCTTGGGGTGGTTGATGTGGATGTTGACCATCTGCACCCGATGACGCTCCAGCACCGCGCACAGCTCGGGCGTCACGCGGGTGGGCATTTGCACCACCATACGCGAGCCGATGCGCAAAAAACGCACATGCGGTGCCCGGGCGCGGATCATGCCCAAAATTTCATCAAGGCGGTCGTCGGTAAAGGTCAGCGGGTCGCCGCCGGACAACAACACGTCGTCAATGTTCTTGTTGTTGGCAATGTAGTCAATCGAGGCCTCAATCTCGTCCTTGTGCACCGAGCCCGAGGGCTGCGACACCATGCGCTTGCGGGTGCAAAAACGGCACAAGGTGGCGCAGGTGTTGCTCACCAGAAACAGCACACGGCGCGGGTAGCGGTGCACGATGCTGGTACCGGGAATGGTGTCGCCTTCTTCACCCAGCTGGTCGAGCATGGTGGCAAAACCGGGTTTGGTTTCTTCGTGAAATGAGGGCAGGTACTGCATACGAATCGGGCAATTGGGGTCGTTGCGGTCCATCAGCCGGGCCATGTAGGGTGTGACGGCAATGGCGAACTTGTTGTAAACGGTGTCATTGACGTCTTCGACATGGTTCAACACCCCTTTTAGTTGCGCATGGTGGGTGTAACGCCGGGCAAACTGCTTTTGCCAACTCTCGGACTCCGGGTCGTAAGCCTGCAGCTCGTCATAACTCATGAAAACTTTGGGGGTAGCGAATTCGACAGTTTGCAGCATGGGGGTCTCCTGGGTGGTGCCTTAAGTTTATGGACGCACGGCGCCGCCGAAAACAAGCAAATTGCCTGAAATCAATGTCAGAATTCAGTCACATTGCCGACTCTTAAAACACTATGGTTGATTCACCTCAAAAACCCAATCTGGACGCGCTGGACTACCAGCTGATCGAGCTGCTCAAGGTCAATGCCCGGCTGCCCATGGTCAACCTTGCCAAGGCGCTGGGCTGTGCGCGCAGCACCGCCCAATTGCGGCTCAAGGCGCTGGAAGACGCTGGCGTCATCACCGGCTATACCGTGGGGGTGAGCAGCCCGCGCGCGTCCTTCGGCATACGGGCCATGGTGCTGATTTCCATGGAATCTCAAAACGAACCCGACGTGGTGCGTGCGCTGTCCCGGCGCCACGAGATCACCAAGCTGTATTCGGTCAGTGGTCGTTATGACCTGTGCGCCATGCTGATCACCGAATCAACGCAGGAACTCGATACCGTGCTCGACAAAATCCGCGTGATCAAGGGCGTGGTAGACACGTTTTCAACCATCATGCTGTCCACCAAGCTCGACCGACCCGAGTGACGGGGCGCAAAAACGCCATGTTTGCCAACCACACCCACCCACACCCAAGCTCAGCAACTGCGCCTGGCGCCATTTTTCTCGGGAAACCTGACATGACCACCTGGCTCAACACCGCGCTGGCACGCATCGAAGCCGACTACCAGCGCAGCGCCGACACCCACCTTATCCCCCTGCCCCTGCCCGCTTTTGCCAGCCGCGGCATTGACCTGTACCTCAAGGACGAATCCACCCACCCCACCGGCAGCCTCAAGCACCGGCTGGCGCGCTCGCTGTTTCTGTACAGCCTGTGTAACGGCTGGCTGCATGAGGGTTCGACCGTGGTCGAGTCCAGCAGTGGCTCCACGGCGGTGAGCGAAGCCTACTTTGCCCGGCTGCTGGGCCTGCCCTTTATTGCCGTCATGCCGCGCACCACCTCGCATGAAAAAATTGCCCAGATTGCGTTTTACGGTGGCCAATGCCATTTGGTCGACAGCGCCAGCGCGGTTTATGACGAAGCCCGGGCGCTGGCGGCACAAACCGGTGGCCACTACATGGACCAGTTCACCTATGCCGAACGCGCCACCGACTGGCGCGGCAACAACAACATTGCGCAAAGCATGTTCCAGCAAATGGCGCGCGAACGTTTTCCGGTACCGCGCTGGGTGGTGGTGGGGGCCGGCACCGGTGGCACCAGCGCCACCATAGGCCGCTTTGTGCGTTACCAGCGCCACGCCACCCAGGTCTGCGTGGCCGACCCCGAAGGCTCGGTGTTTGGCGACTACCACCGCAGCGGTGACGCCACCCTGACCGGACCCGGCTCAAAAATTGAAGGCATTGGCCGCCCGCGCGTAGAAGCCAGCTTTATTCGCACCTTGGTGGACCGCATGGTCACGGTGAACAACGTCGACTCGGTGGCCGCCATGCAAGTCTTGTCAGACATTTTGGGCCGCAAGGTGGGGCCGTCCACCGGCACCAATTTTGTCGGCATGCTGACCCTGGCCTGCGAGATGCACGAACGTGGCGAGCAGGGCGCGATTTTGTCGCTGCTGTGCGACGCCGGTGAACGCTACCTGGGCAGCTATTTTGATGCTGCGTGGGTGGCGCAGCACATCGGCGACTGCACCCCGGCGCGTGCCCGGCTGCAGGCCCAACTCAACTGCACGGCATGAGACGCCGGCAATGCCTGAGCACCGCCTTAAGCCTGCCGCTTTGGCCCTGGGCGGCGCAGGCCCAGACCAGGCAAGCCTTGCAGTTCCCGCGTGACCTTGGCAGCCACCCCGACTTTGCCATCGAGTGGTGGTACATCACCGGGCGGCTGCAGGCAGCGCAGCGCCAATTTGGCTTTCAGCTCACCTTTTTCAGGTCACGGGTACCGGTGACCCAGGGCATGCGCTCCAGCTTTGCCGCCAAACAACTGATCTTTGCCCACGCCGCCGTGACCGACGTGACGAACAAGCGCCTGATACACGACCAGCGTATTGCCCGCGCCTCGCGCAACACCCAGGTCGACCTGGCCACGGCCAGTGAGGCAGACACCGACCTCAACCTGGGCAACTGGTTACTCAAGCGTGATGGCAGCAACTACCGGGCCCAAGCCAGCGGGTCTGATTTCTCGTTTCAACTGAAGCTGCGCGAAACCCAGCCCCTGCTGCTGCAAGGCGACCAGGGCTGGTCGCGCAAGGGACCACAGGCCAGCCAAGCCAGCTATTACTACAGCCTGCCGCAATTGCAGGTAAGCGGCCAACTCAGCCTGGGCGAGCAAACCTTGCCAGTGCAAGGACAGGCCTGGCTCGACCACGAATGGAGCCAGTCGCTGATGCACCCGCAGGCCGTGGGCTGGGACTGGATCGGCATGAACCTTCTGGATGGCAGCGCGCTGACGGCGTTTAGATTACGCACCAAAGACGGCGCCGCGCTGTGGGCAGGCGGCTCGATACGTGCACCAGAGTCTGCCCAAGCAGAAGTTTTTGGCCCCGACGATGTCATCTTCACCCCGCAGCGCAACTGGAAAAGCCCGGCCAGCGGCGCCAGCTACCCGGTGCAATGGTCGGTGCAAATCAGGCGCGCCCAGCCAACGGCGGGTTTAAATGCGCCTGAAAGCTACAGCGTCAACGCCGTCATCGACAACCAGGAGCTTGACAGCCGCCAGTCCACCGGCGCCATTTATTGGGAGGGTTTGAGCGAACTGATGGACAGCAACGGCAAACTCGTTGGCCGTGGCTATCTGGAAATGACCGGTTACGCCAGCCCATTGCAACTGTAAAAGCAGCAGTATTTACAGCAACCCAGCTAGCTGGTAAGCTTGCTCCCATGAAAACCACCCTCGACTTACCCGACGAACTGGTGCGCGAAATGAAGCTGCGCGCTCTCATGCAAGGGCGAACCCTGCGTGACCTGACCGCCGATTTTCTGCGCCAGGGGCTGGGCATGGCCCAAGCCAAACCCACACCGACGGTTCCGCCTGACTCCATGGTTTGCATCAACGCGAACGGCCTGCCCGTGATCCGCAGCGGTAACAACGCCCCAGCCGCACACATGAGTCTGGACGAATTGCTGGCGCTGGAGCAACAAGCACTGACCCGCGAGGACATGCAACGTGTCGGCCTCCCTGTTTGACACCAATGTGTGGCTGGCCGCCCTTTTCCCCAACCACCCATGTCATTCAACGGCACAACGGGCACTGCAACAGGCCACCCGCGCGCAGCCCGCGATGTGGTGTCGCGCGACCCAACACAGCTTTTTGCGATTAGCCAGCACGCCAACACTGCACCATGCCTACGATGCCAAGGGCACAACCAACCGCGATGCGCTTTTGGCGATGGACACGCTACAAGCGTTGCCCCAAGTTGGACTGCTCGAAGAACCCTCAGGCACTTTGGCACTATGGCGCACCCTGGCAGGTCTGGAAAGCGCTTCGCCCAAAGTCTGGATGGATGCCTACTTGGCCGCCTTTGCCATTGCCGGTGGACTGCGCATGGTGACACTGGACCGGGACTTCAAAAACTTTGTGCCCCAGGGGCTCAACCTGGACCTGCTGAACACCTGAGCTTTCCGCGATACCCGGAATATAAGCACAAAGGTATTAACATGGTGCCACCTCTTGACGAACGCCATGGCGTCAAGGTTCACTTGGGGCAGCGCGAGCTAGTGATCTCAAGGGGACGAACCGGTTATCTGGCACTGTACCGGTTTTTGCCGCGCATCGACCGCACACTGGTGCTGGCACTGCGCCATCAGCGGAAGTCGGGGTACAAGAGTTTGTGATGGAGGTCGTACTTTGGCTAAAATAGCCATCAAGCCCTTCAGGAAACCCGCCATGCAAGTCACTGCCACCCAAGCCAAAAACCGTTTTGGTGCGATCTGCGCCCAGGCCAAAGATGGGCCGGTCTTTGTCGAGAAAGACGGGCGGATTGACTCTGTCATTTTGTCTGCCAAGCAGTATTCTGAGCTTAAGGCTGCTCACCGGTCGGAGACGCTGGCGCAGCGCAAGGCCCAATTCGAGCAATCACATCGCGCCTGGCTGGCCGAACAAAACCAGCGCTTTGAAGCGCATGGCCTGTGGTGCGACGACATGCGCGTTTGGTAAGCCGATATGCAGTTTGACGTTTATGCAAACCCCAGCCCGCGCATGCGCGATGTCTATCCCTATGTGGTCGACGTGCAGAGTGATCTGCTCAGCGCACTGGCCACACGCATGGTGGTGCCCTTGGCCGTCACGACTCTCACCGCCAAAGAACTGCCACGCCGACTGTGCCCGGTCATGACCGTGAGCGACAAATCATTGATGCTGGTTCCTTTTGAAGCGGCACCGCTGGACAAGCGTTTACTCAAGGCAGAAATTACTTCCATCCGTGATCGATCCCATGAGATCATCGCGGCGATGGATGCGGTGCTCAGCGGCATCTGACGACGACAGAGAGGGCCAATGAGCCTGCACAAAGAAATCAACTTCGAGCTGGAAATCTGTCAGCACCTGGCCCGACAAGGCTGGTTGTACACCGAGCGTGATGCCGCAGCTTATGACCGCGCCCGTGCCCTGTTTCCCGCCGACGTGCTGGCCTGGGTGCAGGCGACCCAACCCAAGGCTTGGGACACGCTGACCAAAAACCACGGTGAAAAAGCCGACGATACCTTGTTGACCTGGCGGGCGATCCAGCAGCACAGCGGGCATTACAGACCCTTACGCAGGGTTTCAATCCGCGCCCGTGGCTGTGGGAGCACCCGCACACCGAGGGGTTTCAATCCGCGCCCGCCATTGCTGGCGGGCGATGCCCTGCTTGAGGCCCTGGCCAGTGAGCTCGATGTAGTTTCAATCCGCGCCCGCCATTGCTGGCGGGCGATGCCACCCGACCCGCCACCGACACAGCCGTACCGGCTTTGTTTCAATCCGCGCCCGCCATTGCTGGCGGGCGATGCACACGCGCACAGGGCGCAGCAAACACCCGGCGGGGTTTCAATCCGCGCCCGCCATTGCTGGCGGGCGATGCCGCGCCGCTTTCACCCGGTGCGTGACTGGCTCAATGTTTCAATCCGCGCCCGCCATTGCTGGCGGGCGATGCACGCCGAAACCTCATTTTTCGGGACAACCGAAGACGTTTCAATCCGCGCCCGCCATTGCTGGCGGGCGATGCAGTCTCGCAGGACGCCCCAACACATGTGGTAGATGTTTCAATCCGCGCCCGCCATTGCTGGCGGGCGATGCGGCCCGTCAGTCGCACGTCTTCGTGGGTCAGCAAGTTTCAATCCGCGCCCGCCATTGCTGGCGGGCGATGCTCCACCGCATTCGGGGGCGTGAGCCCCTGAATTTCTGTTTCAATCCGCGCCCGCCATTGCTGGCGGGCGATGCGGCTATGGCGTCCACAATGCTGGCCATATTGATGCTGTTTCAATCCGCGCCCGCCATTGCTGGCGGGCGATGCCCGCTTGCGAGTGGCCGCCGAGCAACCCACCGGCTGTTTCAATCCGCGCCCGCCATTGCTGGCGGGCGATGCCCCGCGTGGTGACTGGTTCATCCGGTGTTTCGGCTGTTTCAATCCGCGCCCGCCATTGCTGGCGGGCGATGCGTTTTCATAACACCACCAATGCAAAAGCGATAACGTTTCAATCCGCGCCCGCCATTGCTGGCGGGCGATGCTATTGGAATATTCGGCGTGGACATGGATGGGACGGGTTTCAATCCGCGCCCGCCATTGCTGGCGGGCGATGCGCAAGAGTTTGAAGGAGCGAGATGCATGGGTGGCGGTTTCAATCCGCGCCCGCCATTGCTGGCGGGCGATGCACGGCAAAGGCGCGCGCGTGCTCAGGCCAGAGTTCGTTTCAATCCGCGCCCGCCATTGCTGGCGGGCGATGCGCTCTGCGCTCATGCCGGTGTCAATGGCCATCTTGTTTCAATCCGCGCCCGCCATTGCTGGCGGGCGATGCGCAGTCCGATGTGCCTGAAGCTATTGCGGATAAGGTTTCAATCCGCGCCCGCCATTGCTGGCGGGCGATGCGTTGGGACACCATCACCATTGCGGGTCAGACATACGTTTCAATCCGCGCCCGCCATTGCTGGCGGGCGATGCCGTCCCAGATGCTGAGCTACCGGATGATGTGTTTGTTTCAATCCGCGCCCGCCATTGCTGGCGGGCGATGCGGCAATGGTCGCGGTAATGTCTGCGCCGTTGGCTGTTTCAATCCGCGCCCGCCATTGCTGGCGGGCGATGCAAAGCATAGCTACCAACATGGACGCACCAGACAAGTTTCAATCCGCGCCCGCCATTGCTGGCGGGCGATGCGAGCACCAAGCGATGGTTTACCAGGTCGATCCAGTTTCAATCCGCGCCCGCCATTGCTGGCGGGCGATGCTCACGCGCCATGCGTATGATGTCGTCTATGGTCATGTTTCAATCCGCGCCCGCCATTGCTGGCGGGCGATGCACGCCAAGGCGATGGCGTCCGCTTACTCCGACAAGTTTCAATCCGCGCCCGCCATTGCTGGCGGGCGATGCCGCCATGCGGATTGTGGTGGCGGCCTGCGTGACTGTTTCAATCCGCGCCCGCCATTGCTGGCGGGCGATGCTTACCTACTGCGGCCAACCAGCAAGGTATCTAGGGTTTCAATCCGCGCCCGCCATTGCTGGCGGGCGATGCCCTGTACCCAACAGCACCAGCGCAGCAGCCGCTGAGTTTCAATCCGCGCCCGCCATTGCTGGCGGGCGATGCAGCTCAGAAGCTCTTGGTTACATGGGCTATATGGTTTCAATCCGCGCCCGCCATTGCTGGCGGGCGATGCAATATAGACCGTCGTCTATCCTGGCAAGATTAGACGTTTCAATCCGCGCCCGCCATTGCTGGCGGGCGATGCCACGCAGAACACAACGGAGCAAAGAATGGAACGGTTTCAATCCGCGCCCGCCATTGCTGGCGGGCGATGCAACTATCGACATGGGCGTGCGCAGACTGCGTGAAGTTTCAATCCGCGCCCGCCATTGCTGGCGGGCGATGCCGCTGAAGGAGTTGACAACAGCAAACACTGTAAGCGTTTCAATCCGCGCCCGCCATTGCTGGCGGGCGATGCACACCCTCACCCATTTTCACTTCCGTCTTGTTGCTGTTTCAATCCGCGCCCGCCATTGCTGGCGGGCGATGCAAAGCAAAGCGCGTTTCACTTCGTCCGGGTCAGTTGTTTCAATCCGCGCCCGCCATTGCTGGCGGGCGATGCCGTTGATAGTGTTGGTCATCTGGTCGCGTGCTGCCGTTTCAATCCGCGCCCGCCATTGCTGGCGGGCGATGCATGCGTTGCGGGTCGCTGGTTGCGCCGTCAGAAAGGTTTCAATCCGCGCCCGCCATTGCTGGCGGGCGATGCAAAATAGGTCAAGTTTCCCGCTTCTGTGTAAAGCAGTTTCAATCCGCGCCCGCCATTGCTGGCGGGCGATGCATTGACAAGTGAAGTAGAAAGCCCTTCATTGACAAGTTTCAATCCGCGCCCGCCATTGCTGGCGGGCGATGCGTGATTCGCCAAACAAACAAAAGAGTGTTGATCTTGTTTCAATCCGCGCCCGCCATTGCTGGCGGGCGATGCTTTGGGTTGTTTCGTACAAAGACGAAGAGCCTGGGTTTCAATCCGCGCCCGCCATTGCTGGCGGGCGATGCCAAAGCCGCCTAGACCCCCAAGAACGGCAGACATGTTTCAATCCGCGCCCGCCATTGCTGGCGGGCGATGCCCAGGTGCGGCCCAAAATCATGAATGTCTTGGCTGTTTCAATCCGCGCCCGCCATTGCTGGCGGGCGATGCGGGCGTTGTGTTTCTGTGGCTCCGCTGCGTTGGATGTTTCAATCCGCGCCCGCCATTGCTGGCGGGCGATGCGAGCTTTTTAAGTCCGTTGCCCAGCGCTTCGTTGGTTTCAATCCGCGCCCGCCATTGCTGGCGGGCGATGCTGATCGCCTTGAGTCCCTGGCAGTCGTTCATCCTGTTTCAATCCGCGCCCGCCATTGCTGGCGGGCGATGCCCCGTGGCGTACACGGGTTGGCCCACGTCGGTGATGTTTCAATCCGCGCCCGCCATTGCTGGCGGGCGATGCGGCCGCGCTGGCCAGGGTGGCGTCGCTCACGGTGTTTCAATCCGCGCCCGCCATTGCTGGCGGGCGATGCATTACACTCATTATCAACTGTAGAAAGAGTGTATGTTTCAATCCGCGCCCGCCATTGCTGGCGGGCGATGCGCCGTTCGGTGGCCTTGCTGCATCCTTCCTTGCTGTTTCAATCCGCGCCCGCCATTGCTGGCGGGCGATGCGCTGTTGGTGGATGGATAAACGCCTCACAAAATGGTTTCAATCCGCGCCCGCCATTGCTGGCGGGCGATGCCCGATTAGCTGGGTTGATAAGATTTTTCTCAAACTGTTTCAATCCGCGCCCGCCATTGCTGGCGGGCGATGCTCTGCATCAGGGTCTTACCCAAGCCGGTATCAGCAGTTTCAATCCGCGCCCGCCATTGCTGGCGGGCGATGCTCCTTCTTGTTCATTTTCCGCATCTGCAATGTTCTGTTTCAATCCGCGCCCGCCATTGCTGGCGGGCGATGCGTGGACTTGCACATTGCGTGTTTGCCCAAATCGGTGTTTCAATCCGCGCCCGCCATTGCTGGCGGGCGATGCGCTGCAAATGGTGTTGAAGCGATTCAAAGAAGTTTGTTTCAATCCGCGCCCGCCATTGCTGGCGGGCGATGCCTCGCCGGTGCGAAACAGCTTACCCGCAGCCACTTGTTTCAATCCGCGCCCGCCATTGCTGGCGGGCGATGCCGTGAGCAGCCTCGTTGCACACTTCAAGCGTGTACTGTTTCAATCCGCGCCCGCCATTGCTGGCGGGCGATGCATCTCATCGCCTTCTGTCATGGTGCTGAATGTTGTGTTTCAATCCGCGCCCGCCATTGCTGGCGGGCGATGCGCGTGGTGATCGGAGACACGCAAAGAGGGATTAATCGTTTCAATCCGCGCCCGCCATTGCTGGCGGGCGATGCCCTAGCAAGCCGGGTCGTTGGCCTAGTCTCACACAAGTTTCAATCCGCGCCCGCCATTGCTGGCGGGCGATGCATCGGTATGCTGATCAAAGCAGGTCATGTAACCGTTTCAATCCGCGCCCGCCATTGCTGGCGGGCGATGCCGGGCTTGATCTGATGGTCGTTTTGGACTACGAAGTTTCAATCCGCGCCCGCCATTGCTGGCGGGCGATGCTTTACCTGCCGCCTACTTCGTGCTGGCTTGTTTGGGTTTCAATCCGCGCCCGCCATTGCTGGCGGGCGATGCAAAACCACTGCCGAACCTGCCCGTCTGCGATGTTGTTTCAATCCGCGCCCGCCATTGCTGGCGGGCGATGCCTCAAAACGCTCGACGTTCGCTTTCTGGTTGGTCTGTTTCAATCCGCGCCCGCCATTGCTGGCGGGCGATGCCCGTGAGTTTGTGGACAACCTGCCAGCTTACTCAGAGTTTCAATCCGCGCCCGCCATTGCTGGCGGGCGATGCGGCGATCAACGAGCGATGCAACATTGGCGACTTCATGTTTCAATCCGCGCCCGCCATTGCTGGCGGGCGATGCCCCTTGCCGGACTTCTTCACGGCGCTGGCTTTGATGTTTCAATCCGCGCCCGCCATTGCTGGCGGGCGATGCCAGCTCGAATATCAAAAAACGAATGTCCTACTACAGTTTCAATCCGCGCCCGCCATTGCTGGCGGGCGATGCGCAGACGCGGCTTGTTGTGCTGCCATGTCAGCGAGTTTCAATCCGCGCCCGCCATTGCTGGCGGGCGATGCGGTGCTGCAGGGTGATGCTGGAGGCCGGTAGCGTGTTTCAATCCGCGCCCGCCATTGCTGGCGGGCGATGCATCAAGGAGACACAACATGTCCAACCCTCATATTGTTTCAATCCGCGCCCGCCATTGCTGGCGGGCGATGCCCCGGGGTGGGCTAAACGCATTGCTGGGATGAAGTTTCAATCCGCGCCCGCCATTGCTGGCGGGCGATGCTGGGTTATGAGCGGCCAAGTCAACCGCATTGGTGGTTTCAATCCGCGCCCGCCATTGCTGGCGGGCGATGCCTGCAGCACTGGCGCTGGCCAGGCTGGCTGTGCTGTTTCAATCCGCGCCCGCCATTGCTGGCGGGCGATGCCCCATCAAACCCATCCCCCAAACCATCCAAGTCAGTTTCAATCCGCGCCCGCCATTGCTGGCGGGCGATGCCCATTGCAGTGCGACTTCTAGACTCCCGTTTTGCGTTTCAATCCGCGCCCGCCATTGCTGGCGGGCGATGCCCTGTGCCCGCCAGGAACTGCCCCAGTGTGGACAAGTTTCAATCCGCGCCCGCCATTGCTGGCGGGCGATGCCGCCTTCCGTGCGTTTGCTCAAGCACAAAAAAGAAGTTTCAATCCGCGCCCGCCATTGCTGGCGGGCGATGCCTGATCGCAGCCTGGCCCTGCGTGACACCACCGACGTTTCAATCCGCGCCCGCCATTGCTGGCGGGCGATGCTCATGTAACGTTACAAGCCCGTTACTGCATTGAAGTTTCAATCCGCGCCCGCCATTGCTGGCGGGCGATGCTTCACCTTCGAATTAGCGAGTCTGATTTAAGCGAGTTTCAATCCGCGCCCGCCATTGCTGGCGGGCGATGCATGCCTCGATGGCTTTGCAGTGCTCGGCGGGAATGGTTTCAATCCGCGCCCGCCATTGCTGGCGGGCGATGCTAACAACCCAAGGAACCACCATGCTTGAAATCATGTTTCAATCCGCGCCCGCCATTGCTGGCGGGCGATGCCGCGACACCCTGTTGAGCCAACCTGTTGCGGAAACGTTTCAATCCGCGCCCGCCATTGCTGGCGGGCGATGCGGCGGGAATGGACTTTTCACCGCTGCACATTTTTGTTTCAATCCGCGCCCGCCATTGCTGGCGGGCGATGCTAAATTTTTAGACCGTTTAGGGGTGGTTAGGGGTGTTTCAATCCGCGCCCGCCATTGCTGGCGGGCGATGCGCATCTACAGCGTGAGGGAGGCACACGCCAACGAGTTTCAATCCGCGCCCGCCATTGCTGGCGGGCGATGCAGGCTGTATCAGATTCACAACCGCAGCATTCGATCCGTTTCAATCCGCGCCCGCCATTGCTGGCGGGCGATGCCTTGCAAAAGCTGGCGAGCAGCACAAAGGTACTGTTTCAATCCGCGCCCGCCATTGCTGGCGGGCGATGCGGCGTGCACGCCTGGAGCAATGGCGCCGATTTTGTTTCAATCCGCGCCCGCCATTGCTGGCGGGCGATGCCGATACCCCGCAACGCGGCCCAACCCCCACCTGAGTTTCAATCCGCGCCCGCCATTGCTGGCGGGCGATGCGTGCCTGCCGTGGCGCGTGTAAACGTCCAGTGCGTTGTTTCAATCCGCGCCCGCCATTGCTGGCGGGCGATGCAACCTGGTGGCGCATGACTACGCCATCAAGAACAAGTTTCAATCCGCGCCCGCCATTGCTGGCGGGCGATGCCACGGAACGCTGACCTTTGACATGATGGGCATCGAGTTTCAATCCGCGCCCGCCATTGCTGGCGGGCGATGCACACCGACGCGGGCCGCAGCGCCTATGCCGTGTTGTTTCAATCCGCGCCCGCCATTGCTGGCGGGCGATGCGGAGGCCGCTGCCGCCATGGGCTTGCAAATGGATGTTTCAATCCGCGCCCGCCATTGCTGGCGGGCGATGCGCTGGCACTGGTCAGCTGGGTGTTGCCAGTGACATTGTTTCAATCCGCGCCCGCCATTGCTGGCGGGCGATGCACACGCTGGAGCCGCCCCAGTTGGGCCCGGCGGTGTTTCAATCCGCGCCCGCCATTGCTGGCGGGCGATGCCGCCCGATGGCCAGCGTGGCTTCGGGGTTGTGCACGTTTCAATCCGCGCCCGCCATTGCTGGCGGGCGATGCCCATCAGCCAGTCACCAGGCGGCATGCCACGAATCGTTTCAATCCGCGCCCGCCATTGCTGGCGGGCGATGCCCCCACAATGGCACGCGGAATAACCACGTTGAACATATTGTTTCAATCCGCGCCCGCCATTGCTGGCGGGCGATGCGCTTTTAATGCGGCGGCTGCAGCATTAACGTCAAAGTTTCAATCCGCGCCCGCCATTGCTGGCGGGCGATGCCAAATGGCACGCGGGCCAAGACGCCATAGATGAAGTTTCAATCCGCGCCCGCCATTGCTGGCGGGCGATGCCAGGCGGGCATGGGCACTGGCCCAGATGGGGTTTGTTTCAATCCGCGCCCGCCATTGCTGGCGGGCGATGCGCTTCCAACCCAAAGCATTGAAAAGACTCTCTTTTTTCACTATTTCCCGCGAACGCGGTGACATAAACGGAAATTACTGCATTCAGCATATTCAAAAAACAAGGGAATCTATTCAAATCAATGAGTTAAGAAGTGCGCGAACCTCTTAGTGAAAAAGCCCTCACTTGAGGTTCGCGGATAGAACGATACCACGGCAAAGCTGCGGTACCCATAGGCAAACATGACTAAAGAACTAAAGGGCCGTCAAAATCGACAGCCCTGAACGTGCCATGCTCAATCACTTCAAACCCGCGTGTTCCGGGAATACGATAAAGCCTTAGGCAGTCCATGGTGGGGTCGATTTCTGCCAAGAGCTCGCGTTCCAGAGCTTCAAATTTCGCCACATCAAGTTGACACTCAAACACCGACTTTTGCACTCGTTGCCCAGTACTTTCACACACCCGCGCCACTCGACGCAAACGGCGGCGGCCCGCCTTGGATTCGGTGTTCACGTCATAACAAACCAGCACCAACATGGTGGTCCTTACTTCGCCACAAACGGCACATAGGGTGCGCCGTCTTCGCGCAGGGCACGCGCCATCAGGCGGGCTTGCACCAGCGGTACCAAACCCAGAGGCACGGATTGCGCCAGCAGCGGATGGTTGATTTCGTCCTTTTTTCGCTCCTGGTACGCCACTACCACCGCCTTGCGGGCATCGGGCTCCAGTGACACGCCACCGCCTTCGCGCAGCACGAAGTCATCCGCACTCAACTGGCCCCGGTTGATGAGTGTCAGGGCCAGCCGGTCGGCCCAGGGGCGGAACTCTTCCATCAAGTCCAGCGCCAGGGCGGCGCGGCCCGGGCGCAAGGCGTGCAAAAAGCCCACCTGCGGGTCCAGTCCGGCGGCTTCCAGTGCGCTGCGGCAATCGTTCATCCACATCGCATACAGAAACGACAGCATGGCGTTAAAGCGGTCGCGCGGTGGGCGGCGCGTGCGGCCATCCATGGCGAAGGCGGTGCGCTGATCGGGGCGCACCAGCAGGTTCAAACCGCTGAAATATTGACGCGCAGCCTCGCCCTCAACCCCGCGCAAGCTGTCCAGGTTACTCACCGCTGGCAAGGCACGCAGGCTTGCAGCCAAGTCATCGGCCAGGCGGGTCAAGGTTTTGGCTTCTTCCTCTGACTTGGAGTCGCGGGCACCGCGCTGCAAGACCTGCCGCGTGTTTTTGACCTTGCCCGCCACACTGGCTCGGGCCATGTCCAGCGTGAAAGCTGGGTCGGCCACACGCTGGAACTGGGCCTGACGCAGTAGCACATTGCCGCTAACAGCGCCTTCCAGCCGCGCCTTGAAACGACCGTTGTCGTCCAGAAACACCAGCGCCTTGCCTTCGTCGGCAAGGCGGTGCATCAGCGGCGCAGACAAGTTAATGTGCCCAAAGCACACGATGGATTGCAGGTGGTGCAGCGGCACGCGCAGCCGGGTTTCGCGGGCTACCTCCACACGCAGGGTATCGTTGTCCAGCCGCAGGTAGGTGTCGGGCGTGGTGACGTAGAGAGTGTTGAGGAGCTGCATCGGTTCAGCGTTTCAACCAATAGCCAGGGCGACGTTTTTGATGCGATACAGCAAAGACACGAAACACGTCACCATCAATCCGGTAATGCACGGTGTAGGGAAAAACTTTCAATGGCATCGCACGGGTATTTTTTGGCCCCGGCGTACCAATGCCTGGGTTCATCATCAAAAGCGCCACTTTGGCATTCAACTCATCGCGAAAAATTGTCGCTTGACGCTGCCCGGCCTCGCTCAAATACCACGCAAATGCTTCGCGCACCTCTTTTAACGCGGCGGCACGATAGACCAACTTCATGCCTGTTTGCGCTTGAGCATGGCATCCAATTCGGCTTGCACTTGTTCAAAGGGTATGTCCTGCCCTTGCCCAGCTTCAAACTCAGTCACGCGGCGCTCAATTTCATCATCCCAGGCTTGCGTAATGACGGCAGGCGAGTCGTTCATCGCTGAATCCAGACTGTCCACCAAGCGAACAATCAATGCGTTGCGCTCACGCTCGGGCAGTGCCAACGCTTGCACTTCAATTTCACTTAATGTGGCTGTCATGGCTTGTTCCTTTCAGAATGGTTTCATCTTACACGTCTGGGTCAAACAAGGCAGCGCGGGCAGAAACTAACCCCGCGTGGGTGGCTTGCGGCTGGCAAATGTCTTTCATGGAACATTCCCGACAACGCTGGGCTTCTGTAGTGGGTGGCGGCAGGCTTGGGGCCAGCAGGCAAGCGCGCATTTGGGTCAGCGTTTTTTCCAACGTTTGACGCAATTCAACGTTGATAGTTACCTCACGCCGACGCTTGCTGGCAGCATGAAAAATGGCTGATGTCTGAATCTTGACACCAAGCATTTCTTCCAAACACATGGCCTGTGCCGCCAACTGCAAATCATCGTTGATCCAGGCGCGACGCGGCCCGTGCTTGTATTCCACTGGGTAGACAGTACCATCTTGCCAAAACTCCACCACATCGCATTTGCCAATCAAACCCAAGCGTTCGCTCCACACGGGTAGCGCATATTCCACCCGCGCGCCACTGCGCGATGTGGTGTGGGCTACTTGGTCAACCCGCTCATGCTCGGCATTGCCGCGTTGGGTGTGAAGGTTGTCCTGAAACTGCGCCTCAACATAAATCAGGGCAAAGCGACGCGGGCAGTAGGCGTACTGATTGAGCGCGGAAATGTTGAGAGGTTCATCGTTTACAACTTTCATAGCACGGCACCACCTTGCGCATCAAATTCTTCAACCTGCAAGACACCTGCCATGTAGCCAAGAAAATTATCGTAAGCGAGGTTCCATTCATAAAGATCCGGGAACATATCAAACCGGGAAACACCCAGTGACTCAATTCGAGTGGCCCAAATTTGCACACTGCAATTTTGAATTTCTTTCCAGGAAACCTTGTCCCATGTCTTCAAACGCTGTTTAACAGAGTCGTCCACTACAACCGTATAAGTGTTTGCATCAATGACCCGATACAAGGTATTAACTTCTGGAAAATCTTTCGCTTCTTCAACTTCGCGGATTTGATCGTTTAAGCCAGTCAAACAAATTTCGCGTCGCAAGGCCTCTTTGCAATCGTCAGGCGTAACTCGCCCCTCTGTAAACATCATTTCCAATACTTGTGACGAGACTTTAAAACCAGGGTGACGGCGCAGCAAGTCAGTAGCCTGCAACGTAAATGTCCAAACTTCGGCTTGACCAAATTCTTGGTGACGATTAACACGCCCGCCAACCTGAATCAAGCTCACCAAACTGGCGCTTTCTCTCAGTCCTGTTCTGAAAGATAAATCCACACCAGCCTCTACACATGAAGTAGCAACCAGAGTCCAATCGGCACATTGCGCATCATCCGGACTATCTTGATGTTGCCGCAATCTGGCTTTAACTCGTGCCAATGTTTTTTCACGATCAATCGGCATGAGAGCGGTTGAGATGTGCTCAACTTTGTCTGCGCCAAAGGCCATCAGAATTGATTTAGCGATAACCGCTGCTGACTGAACAGTGTTGACAATAAGTAGTCGTGGCCCCGGCAATTTTGGTAACCAATCAAGTAAATCATTGACATTGACTGCATCAGGCTTGTGCCGGTACAACACGCGTTGTGTTTCATTCCCCAGAAGCTTGATACGCATCTCGCCGGATACAAGTTCTGGAAGCTTTTCTGGTGGATCAACGAAATCCGGTAACTCCCAAAATCGCGTCAGCGAACCGGAACCAAATACAAAGTGGCAGCCCCAATCTTCAGCAAGCTCTTGTAGCCATCGCCATGTCTGTGGCCACAGATGCGCGGGCAAGGCGGCGTGTGCTTCGTCGATAAACACGGCTGAACCCGCCAGATTATGGAGTTTGCGCAAAGCGGCGGGTTGATTGCTCGCCAACGTCTCGAAGAACTGCACAGCTGTAGTCACAACTATCGGTGCCTGCCAAAGCGCTGTAAATTGCCGTGCATCTGGGCTAGAAAATTCGGCTCGGTGGTGATGCGCAACGACAACCTCATCGGTTTTTTCGCCATCCAGCACGAGTGCCTTGCGGTACACATCAACCGACTGGCTAATGATGTTGGTATAGGGCAGCACGACAAACACACGGCGCAAACCTTTGCTATGCGCAGCCTTGAGCAAATGCGCCATCACTGCGGTTGTCTTACCGGTTCCTACTGGGCTGTCACAGGCATACAGCGCGGGCTTGGTGTCTGCACCACGGCACATTTCATACACGGCCTGCCGTGCACTGGCGCGATCATCGGCATCATGACCCAAAGAATTCACATACTGATCAAGTGCCGCTGCGCGTTCTAACGGACGAAGCAGACAGGGTTCGCCTTGCGCGGCCTCGCCGTAATGACGCGCCGTGTCGCCATGATCTGCATCGACCAAACAGGACAGCGCCATGCGCAAAAACAACTGCGGTTGTTGTAGCTCCGTGTTAAGTGGTGCAATGCAAGCCACTTTACCGACATCTTGCCAATGCCGCTCAAGGTATTGGTGTAATCGATTGTTGGTCAGTTCAACTGATTTTTCATCGCGAAGAAATTGATCACCCTTGTTCGCTTCTGCTGCAAACGATTGCAGTCCGATGTGATGCGCATATGAAACAAAGGCAGCGAGTTGATGCCACTGTTCCCCTTGGTTTAAAAGGTGTGCAACTCCCGCATCAACATGCTGCACGGGAAGCTTTCTGGCATGAACACTTCCGTTGAGCACCGTTTGGTTGTCATCATCGAGCTTGCCCATGTCATGAAATTCGCCCGCAAGCGCGGCCACAACCTCCAGCAAACCACCATACTTGGTCGCATAGTGTGCGGCCTTGGCAGCATTTGCTTCTGCCCGCCTCCGCGTATTATTGACATGTTCGCGGTATTCCTGAACCGGTATGTCACGATCTGACCGAGCACTGTGCGCCAGATACATCATGCAAAGTTGATGAGATCAACACAGTCAACTTTATTCTTCAAATCTTCCGGTAAGCCTGTTGGTACGTCATAGTCGTCCCAACTGGTAGATGCGATATTGACATCACCTTTCTTCTTCGGCTTTAAAGCGTCAATCAAAGCGAAGTCAGAGCACGACCCCAACGGGTTGTTGTGCTCGCAATACCACGCATGACGAATCTCGACAAATGGTCGGGCGTGTGAACGTGTATGGGCGTAAGCGTGCTGGATCAGTTTTTTGAGCAACTCGATGTCCTGCACTTTGCAGCCAGACTTATGCGCCACGCTCGGGTTGACGAAAAACGGCATGCAATACACACCGTGCTGAACAAAGCGGTAGGCCATGGGTGCCATGCCAGCGGTCTTGCCTTCCTCAACCCCGGCCTTGTTGGTGTTGGTATGGCGCTCAATATCGATGGGGGCAACGGATACGCCAAGACCAAATTGCACAACGCCGGTCTTGATCGTGCCCTTGTCCATGGCATCTTCAAGAAACGTATTACCAAACACCCGCCCATCCCAATATTTCCTTTGAAACTGACCGCTTTTTAGTTCTGCGTTGATTGTCGTTCTGTTACGTCCACGCGATTCAAGTATCGCGAACTCATCTGGATTCAACCTCAGTTGCTTACTCAATACTTGCCAAACATCTGCCTCTTTTTCCTCTATGAGGTCACGCAATTTTCTCTTGAACGACACAGGGGAAATTTCGCCCTTGCCGTCGGGACGCTGACGTGGATCACTTTCACGGTCAGGATCACCGTTCGGGTTGGAGTTGATGACCTCAATAATCAACAAACCAGTTGCGCGTTTGATCTCATTTTCAGTATTGCTCATAAATTTCTCCTAAAGTTGTTGAAGATTAGTGGTTGAATCTGATTTTTCAGTTCTGGCAAGATAGCCAAGCAGCATTTGCGCTTTATCGGTGTCAGCACATCGGCGTGGCATCTCTACAAGGGCGATTTCTGAACACGCTTTGCCAAGTTCCGCAAGGAAAAATTTTGCAAGCCCTGCCCCGTCACCATTCGTGGTTCTGGCCCATGCCTGATAAGGCAAGATACGCTGTGCACAAAGAGCCAGGGCTTTTTCTGGTTCCTCTAGTGCTGTTGTCATTAATGCGTTGCCAATCAACTGCGATGGCGCACTTCCGTTTCGTACTTGCTGGCAATAGTGAAAGTGAATTTGATCCGCCAAGCTCAGCATCCTGCCAATCAGATATGGTGCAGTTTTCATAAAGTTCTCTTTCTTACATTCAAGTTTTGCCAAAAGTAATCCCAGTATGGTTGGTAACAACAACTTCTGCTTGTCGTACTTTCCATTAACTTTGTGCACGCCACCCTGATGTTGGGTATGTGCCACCGCTGTTAACAAATTACCGCCGTTTCTTATGGCTGCATACATAGCTCTTTTCATCAATGGCTTGAGTTGCACACCCTCATCGAGCAAAAGGGCAACACCGTCTGAACTTGAAAATTCCCGAACTCTTTTTTTTGCATCATCTGCAGTCTTCGGCCAGGGTGTGTTGAGGCACCAGATTACCTCCATGGGGAAGAGGACTTCCAAAGGTTGCCATTCTGGTTTGCTGCCTTTTTCTTTGCCCCATTGCCGTATTTGAATCGTGGGTACGTTGCCACAGCTTGTTTGCCATTCCGTTGCAGCGGCAATCAATCGCTCAGCTGAGTAGTTCCTGTGACATGAAACCTGTGTTCGTGCCTTGTCCATTTTGCGCAAGGCAAAGACACGCATTTCAACCTCTTTCAAAGGACGTGCCATCGAGTGCAGTGACTTGGTCACATCTTCTGCATAGTTCACGAATCGTGCAGACTGGGTTGCTGAGTTTGTAGGCGCACTGCCAAACATGGCAACGGCAGCAATGGAAACCTTTGGCAATTCAGACGGATAAACAAGCAGAATTTCCTTGTCGTCGCGGGTAAATGAGACGTTGCCCCAAGTCTTGTCCTTGCGCGCATCGTCAGTCAGCCATTCCAGGGCGCCCTTAACACGTTTACGGACTTCTTTGCCAACCACAAAAGACTCGGAATCAATTTGTCGATAGCGTGTTTGGCATGGTGACTCTGGGTTCATCGCACGAAGCTTGACCCCGCCGAGAATGGGCACACTGACTTCGGCGAGCTTGTTCTGCCAATCTGCGCTGCAAGAACCAAAGGCATCAACGTTTTTGCCTGATGCAACTACATCTGATTTTTTACCTTCATGAGCCAGAATTTGCCGATTAACCCAGCCATGTATTGTTGAATGTGCAGCAGGGCGTGGGAAGGCAACCAGCCCATCTGAAAGTTCAAGAACGACCTGAATATCATTGTTGGGTGGCTTTGTTCCAGAATGAAATAAGAATCCGGTAAATTTGTCACAGGTAGCCGGATTTGCACTGATTTTTTGGATCAGTAACTGCGACATCTGCTGAAAAAATTGATTTGCCGTTGTTTTTCGGCAGCGCTGGATCAACTCGGTCATTGCACCATACTCATCTGGTGGATCGCCCAAGATTTCATTTAATTTTGATGGAATGTTATCCAGGCATATTGCAACGCGATCTCTATCCTTTTCACTCCACAACGCATTTCCATCCACCGTCCAATTCGCAAGTGACAATGTCGCATCATCATCTAGCGCTTGCAACTTTTTTACAACTTTGAGCCAGTCATCGAATTTCTTTTTCTCGGACGCTTCGGCATGACTTCCAGCATAGGCTTTGAATAGCGGACGCACATTGAAGCATGGAAATGAATAGCCATTGCCGCCACTTTGCCATTTTCTTAGTCCTTCGATCTGTGCCATGTCTTCGATGGATTCGATGTCGACAATGGCACCATCTTGCGCTAAGTAGACCTTGTAGCAAGGCTTGACCTTCGACAATTTTGGTAGTTCTTTCAAGTCGGGATGCCACTCAGTAGGGGCAATTCCTGCCTTCTCCAAGCTTAATGACAACTCATAAAGTTCATTCAACATGGGTCTTGTCCTTGAAGTTGAGCACACCCGCAGTGATGTCAACATCATTTTCAAAAACGTACTGCAGATCGCTGTTCAGTCCATTCGGGAAGACCTGTCGCAACATACTTGGAATTTTGACATTGACATCAGACATCACTTGTGTTGTTGATCTAAAAATGCCGACATAGTCTGGAGCAAATTCCTTCCAACCCAAAAACGGAATAGAAAAGCATTGACCGCGTTTCAGACGTCGGTTGAAGATTTCTTGATAAGCATGTGGGGGTGAGGAAGTTTTGCTTTGCCAGGTTCGTGTTCGTTCGTTCATTGCCCCATTGGTTCTTGGATTACGCTGAATCTCCGCATACAAGCGATAGCAAGGATTTATCAGTGCCGATGCCAAAAGCTGGAAACTGCCGCCTGACTGAATGATGCCGCCCTTGCGCAGCGGCCCACCGTAATTTGTGTTGTAGCTGTGATAGATGATAGGAGCGCATATCTCAATTTTTCTGGGTATAAGCTCAATTGCCTGAATCCATAGAATGGATTCAAAGATGCCTTTGACTGCAGAATACGTCGGTGCTGGATAGCTAACCGGCGAGTCTCCAGTATCGGGTCTGGTCCACATGGCTGTTGGCCCAGAAATCTCTAACGAAACAAAATATTTCTTACTCATCAAAAATCACCTTTCGCAATTTGTCGAGGGCATGCTTGCACGAACATTCAAACTTTCTTACCCGCCCAGTTTGCGCCCTTTTCTGCAGTTAAATTGAATTGATCGCAACCAGCGGCAGGCAATTAACCCCAGTAACCACCGACCTCCCAGTCTGGCGCTCCAACTGACACCGGGTATGGGCAGCAATACGGCCCCCTTTTTCGGCTGCACACTTGTTTTCTGCCATGCCAGTGGCCTCCACACTTTCAGCAATCTGCCGGGTGGCGAGTTCTGCCAAGGCAGTAAAAATCAGCTCGGCCTCACTCATGTGGTCGCGCAGGTTGTGGCTTGTCAGCCCCTTCATGTCCTTGTGCTCTGCAACGCTCACACCCGCCCATTCCTGATGAATGATGTTGGTAAGGATGGTAAATTCACTGCCATTTTTGACGTCGTGCTCGCTCCAGTAGTCGGCGAGCTTGTTGTGCGTTTCCTGCCCGGTCATGCGCTGGGCAATCCACTGGTCACTGCGGCCATGCTGCTGCCAGGTTTGGCGGGCACGGTCCAGCAACAGGCCGGGGTCGGCCAGCTCTTGCATACGCTCAAAGCCCACCTTGGCCTGCCAGCGCTTGATGAACTCGGCCTTGGGGCTGGGGATGGATTGGACCAAACGCAGCAGAGTTTCGGCGGTGGCTACGTCAGTGAGTCGTTGTTTTCCGTCTGCGGCGGCCATTTTCAACTGGTGACAACTTGCCACCAGTTGACTGCCTTCGTTGGCAAGCCGTCGTTTGAGCTGGCTCCAGTATTTGCGCGCGGTCAAGTCATCGGGCTGTTGCGTTAGCAACTGCACCACGTCAATCACCGAAAACCACCAGGTTTCGGTATCCTCATCGTAGACGCGACCGATAGATTGACCGTCAAATTCAGTGGGCAGGATTTTCATTTCTGTAGTCCTGCAAATTGTGCGGTTCTGACACGATGTTGGCCTCCCGTGAATGTTTTTGATTTGCACGTAGCTTACCCCTGTCACAGGCTCACCAAGTGACACTCTCGCTGCCTTTTCAAAAATATTTTTAGATATTTTTCTCCGATTCTGTGCCGCTGCGCCTGCCTGCAGCGCTGCCCGTTTAGACCGGTCATGACACCTGTCACGACAAACCAGCATACCCAATGCGTTCGCTTGGCAAATGAAGCTCAAGCTGAACATGGTTAGCACGGCCCAAGCCAGCGGAACACTCGACGCCATTCGATCCGCACCCGCTTTTGCCAATAGTTGATGATTTTGTGTATTGATGTGTAAAATTACATGCATGAAAAGCGCTGACATCATCAAAAAGATCAAGGCCGATGGCTGGTTTTTGGTGCATGTGGTTGGGTCACATCACCAGTTCAAACACCCTACAAAATCTGGCAAGGTGACGGTGCCGCACCCAAAGAAAGACCTGCCGCTGCCCACGGCGCGCAGCATCCTGAAACAAGCGGGCCTGTGAGGCCCTTGAAGGAGTTGACATGCTTTACCCTGTTTACGTGCACGTAGGAGACGCCAAGCACGCCCACGGCGTGACGTTTCCAGACTTTCCCGGCTGCTTTGCTGCGGCTGATGCGTGGGACGACCTACCCGCGGCCATTCAAGAGGCGGTGCAGGCGCATTTTTATGGCGAGCCAGATGCCGTGCCACCACCCACAGCGCTTGAGGACCTGGCGGCCGACGCCCAGTACAGCGGCGGCGTGTGGTTGTTAGCCGATGTGGACTTGACGCGCATTGACACCAAACCAGTGCGGCTCAATGTCAGTCTGCCTTCAAACCTGGTGCAGCAAATTGACACCTGGGCCAGCACGCACCATATGACGCGCTCTGGTTTTTTGGCCAAAGCCGCGCAAGAGGCTATGCGCACCCCAACCAACTGACGCCGTGCGCAAGCCCACCTTTTTGTTCTGATTCATGACCACACCCTCCCCCAAACCCGGCAACCCCAAATCTCTCTCTGGCTTGTTGCCTTTTCTGACACCCTACCGTGGCCGCATTGGCCTGGCGTTGCTGTTTTTGGTACTGGCGGCCGTGGCCACACTGGCTTTTCCGCTGGCGCTGCGCAGCCTGATTGACGGCGGTTTGGTGCAAACCGACAAAGGCGCGCAGGTGATGGCTTTGCGCGAGCACTTTGTGGCGCTGTTTGCGGTGGCGGTGGCTTTGGGGCTGTTTTCGGCGGCGCGTTTTTATATGGTGAGCTGGCTCGGGGAGCGCATCACCGCCGATGTGCGCAATGCCGTGTATGGCCATGTGTTGCAGCAAAGCCCGGCGTTTTTTGAGACCACACAGACCGGCGAGGTGTTGTCACGCCTGTCAGCCGACACCACGCTGGTGCAGACCGTGGTGGGTTCGTCGCTGAGCATGGGGCTGCGCAATCTGGTGATGGGGTTCGGTGCCTTGGCCGTGCTGGTCTGGACCAACCCGATGGTGATGGTGCAGGTGCTGGGTGTGCTGGTGCTGATTGTGTTGCCAGCGGCCTGGTTTGGGCGGCGGGTGCGCAAGCTGTCACGCGCCAGCCAGGACCGCGCGGCCGATGCCAGTGCCATTGCCGCCGAGGTGCTTAACGCCATTCCGGTGGTGCAGAGTTACACCGCTGAAGGGCGCGAGGCGGCACGCTTTAACCAGGCAACAGACAACGCGTTTGAGGTGGCGGTGCGCCGTTCGCGGGCGCGCTCAATCCTGGTGGCTTTTATCATCATTGCCACGTCGGCCGCGCTGCTGTGGGGCCTGTACCAGGGCACGCAGGCGGTGATGGCCGGGCGCATCAGTGCCGGGCATTTGGGGCAAACCGTGCTGTACGTGATCATTTTGGCCAGCGCCTTTGCCATTTTGGGCGAGGTTTATGGTGACCTGTTGCGTGCGGCCGGTGCTACCGAGCGGCTGATGGAATTGCTGGCCAGCCAGTCACCCATTGCGTCACCGCCGCACCCAACTGCGGCCCCGGTGCCCGCAGCAGGCAGCTCAGTACGGTTTGAGCACATCACGTTTTACTACCCGTCGCGCCCCGGGCAAGCCGCGCTGGCTGATTTTTCATTGGACATTGCGCCCGGCCAGACGGTGGCGCTGGTGGGGCCCAGCGGGGCCGGCAAGAGTACGGTGTTTCAACTGCTGCTGCGGTTTTACGACCCCAGCACCGGGCGCGTGCTCAAGGATGGTGTACCAACGCGTGACCTGGCGCTGGCCGACCTGCGCCATGGCATTGGCATCGTGCCGCAGGACGCGGTGATTTTTTCCAGCAGTGCGCTAGAGAACATTCGCTACGGCAAACCCGGGGCCAGCGACGCCGAGGTCAAGGCTGCGGCACAAGCGGCTTTTGCCGACGAGTTCATCAGCGCCCTGCCGCAGGGTTTTGACACCTTTTTGGGTGAACGCGGTGTGCGGCTGAGTGGTGGCCAGCGCCAGCGCATTGCCATTGCCCGCGCCATGCTGAAAAACCCGCCGCTGTTGCTGTTGGACGAAGCCACCAGCGCGCTTGATGCCGAGAGTGAACGCATGGTGCAGGCCGCGCTGGAGTCGGCCATGCGCGGGCGCACCACGCTGGTGATTGCGCACCGGCTGGCCACCGTCATCAAGGCCGACCGCATTGTGGTGCTGGACCAGGGCCGTGTGGTGGAACAAGGCGCCCATGCCGAATTACTTGCCGCTGGCGGGCTTTACGCCGGGCTGGCGGCACTGCAGTTCAACAGCGATTGCTAAACCTTGCGGGTCAGACCACTCGCGCAGCGACGTGCTCTGACCCCAACTGATTAGACCAGGCGGTCAAGCCAGGTGGCGCAGCTCGCGCAAGGCCACTGACACCGGTGCCAGGTCAGCCCCCTGGGTGCTGATGGTTTGCAGCAATTTGCACAGGCGCTCAATGCTGGCGGCATGGGCGTCTGACCAGGCTTGCACCCCGTCAAAGTGCTGCAGCACGCTCAGACAAATCTGGTTGGCAATGGCATACACGTCTTCACGGGCGCTGCCCCGGGCCTGCGTTTGCCACAGGCTGTCGGTGGGCAGGCGGTTGATCTGGGCACGCCAGGCGCTCAGGCCCAGCACACTTTCCGCACCAAAATAGGTTTGGGCCGCCTGCGCCAGCGTGGTGTTGGCCTGCTCGGTCAGGTCGACCAGATCAAGCGCCGGGAAAATGAATTCCAGCGCACTGAGCTTGCGCGCCAACTCCGGGGCCACCCCGGCCTGTTCCAGCTTTTGCGTGGCCAGCTCCCAGCTGGCCATGGCGCTTGCGGGCAACCAGCTTTCCAGATTGGCACGCAGTTCGCGGGCGCCGGGCTGGTATCGCGCGATCAGGGTGGGCAGGTCGGCGGCCTTGGAGCGCGCGCGCAGCATCCAGCGCGAGCCGCGTTGCGCGATGGCGATGAGCTTGCTCAACAGGTCAAGCTGCAGGCTGCTGGCCACCACCCCATCGAGCGCATCGATCTGGTCCCACAAAGGCTCCAAGTCAAAAATTTCCCGCGCCAGCGTATAGGCCCGCACCACATCTGCCGTGTTGGCTGCGGCCTCTGCGGCCAAAAAGTTCACAAAGGTGGCACCGCTGCGATTAACCACGGTGTTGGCCACATAGGTGGCGATGATTTCGCGCTTGAGCGGGTGCTGGTCGATGGCGGCAGAAAACTTTTCGCTCAATGCCTTGGGGAAATAGGCCTTCAGGACCCGGGTGAAATACGGATCGTCGGGCAAGTTGCTGGCCAGCAGGTCGTCAAACACCGACATCTTGGCATAGGCCAGCACCACCGCGCCTTCGGGTGCCGTCAAGCCCAGCTTGAGCGAGCGCCGAAGCACAAATTCTTCGTCGGTGGGTAAAAACTCGATGACCCGGTTCAGGCGCCCTGCCCCTTCAAGCCACTGGATCAGGCGCTGCTGGCCGCCCAGCACATACAGGGGGCGGTGGCAGGCCACGTCAAGCGCCTGGGTCTGGTAATAGTTGTCGGCCAACACCAGGTGCCCCACTTCCTCGGTCATCGAGGCCAGCAGGTCGTTGCGCTGCTTGAGCGTGAGGTCGCCCGCCTCCACCACGCGGTCCAGCAGAATCTTGATGTTGACCTCATGGTCGGAGCAATCAACCCCGGCCGAATTGTCAATGGCGTCGGTGTAGATCAGGCCGCCGGCCTGGGCAAACTCGATGCGCCCGAGCTGGGTGCAGCCCAGGTTGCCGCCCTCCACCAGCACCTTGCAGCGCAGTTGCCCGCCGTTCACCCGGAACGCGTCACTGGCCTTGTCACCTACCTGCGCATGGCTCTCTTGTGAGGACTTGACGTAGGTGCCGATGCCGCCGTTGTAGATCATGTCGACCGGGGCTTGCAGCAGCGCATGGATCAGGTCGCTGGGCGACAGCTCGTGCGCCTCGATGCCCAGCACCTCGCGCGCCGCGTTTGAGAGGCTGATCGATTTGGCCGCACGCGGGTAAATGCCACCACCTTCCGACATGACGCCGCGGTCATAGTCGTCCCAACTGGAGCGCGGCAAATGGAACAGACGCTGGCGCTCGGCAAAACTGCGCGCCAGGTCGGGCGCGGGGTCAAGAAAGATGTGCCGGTGGTCAAACGCGGCCACCAGTTTGATTTGCCCTGACAGCAGCATGCCGTTGCCAAACACGTCGCCCGACATGTCGCCAATACCGACCACGGTAAAGGGTGTGGCCTGGATGTCGTGCGACAAGGCCCTGAAATGGCGCTTGGCCGACTCCCAGGCACCACGTGCGGTAATGCCCATTTCCTTGTGGTCATAGCCCACCGAGCCACCCGAGGCGAACGCGTCACCCAACCAGAAACCGTACTCGGCAGACACGCTGTTGGCAATGTCGGAAAAACTGGCGGTACCCTTGTCTGCGGCCACCACCAAATAGGGGTCATCCACGTCGTGACGCACCACGTTTTGGGGCGCCACCACCAGGCCCTTGACCAGGTTGTCGGTCAGGTCAAGCATGCCTGAGAGCAGCAACTTGTAGCAGGCAATGCCCTCGGCCATGAAGGCGTCGCGGTCGCTGGCTGGTGGCGGGTTCTTCAGGACAAAACCGCCCTTGGAACCGACCGGCACGATCACCGTGTTTTTGACCTGCTGGGCCTTCACCAAGCCCAGAATTTCGGTGCGGAAGTCTTCACGCCGGTCCGACCAGCGCAAACCGCCACGCGCCACCTTGTCAATACGCAGGTGGATGGCTTCAACACGCGGCGAATACACCCAGATTTCAAACAGCGGCTTGGGTTCCGGCATGCCGGGCACGTCATGCGACTGGAACTTGAAGCTCATGTAGGGTTTGTGCCCGCCCGCGCCAGCCGACTGCCACACGTTGGTGCGCACGGTGGCCAGAATGGTACGGTGGTATTGGCGCAGGATACGGTCTTCGTCCAGACTGGCCACTGCGCTCAATTGCGCGTCAAGGGTGGCCCCCACCGTGGCCTGCAGCGCATCGCGCTCTTGCCCCCGGGCCGGATCAAATCGGGCCTCAAACAGCGCGACCAGTGCCTGCGCCGACGCGGCATTCTTAAACAACGCAGCTTCCAGATAGCTCTGGCTGTAAGGAAAATTGAGCTGGGTAAAGTAGCGCGTGTAAGCCCGCAACACGGCAATGGCGCGGGCATCAAGCGTGGTGACCAGCACCAGCTTGTTGAGGTCGTCGCTCTCAAGCGCCTTGCACCAGACCTGCACAAACAAGGCCTCAAAACGCTCGCGTACCAAGGCAAACTCGACCTCGGGCGGCAGCTGCAGGCCCAGATCATGGATCCAGTCTTCTGCTGCATCAGCATCTGACGACGCCGGATGTAACTGGTAGGGGTGCTCGTCGAGCACGCGCGCACCCATGTGCTCCAGCACCGGCAGCGAGTCTGACAGCGCGACTTTGGTCCGGCTGAAAATCTTGAACCGCACCATGCCCGGGCTGCTGTCCAGCGGCCGGTACAGTCGCACCGCCATGGGCAAATCAAGCGACAGGCTGGCAAGCACTTGCACGTCATCGGCTGCCATGCGCCCGGAAAAATCTTCCTGGTAGGCGGCCGGAAAACTGTCGGCGAAACGGCTGGCCAAAACCAGGCCCTGGCTCTCACCATGGATGTGCAACAAGGCCAGCTTGCAATCATCTTCCCAGCGCTGGGAGAGCTGGGCAATACGCAGCTCAAGCGCCGACAGGTCCACGTTTCGGGGTGCCTGTTGGCGGGCACGAACGAGGTAATGAATACGCGCCAACGGACTGTCTGTCAGCGTCGGCGTGAACTCGATCGACTGGCCATCCAGGGCACGGCTGAGTTCGGCACCAATTCTGGAGCGCAGCTCGGTGTTGTAACGATCACGCGGCACAAACACCTGCACCGAGGTAAAACGGCCAAAGGGGTCGCGACGCAGGAACACGCGCACCCGTTGCCGCTCCTGCAGCCGCAAGATACCCACGGCGTGCTCGATCAGCGTTGGGGTGTCGACCTGGAACAGCTCGTCACGCGGGTAGGCATCAAGAATGGTCTGCAGCGACTTGGCCGCATGGCTTTCCGGCAAGACTTCCACCGCAGTCATGACATCTGCCGCGCGGCGGCGAATTTGCGGAATGTCGCTGACGTCCGCCGCATAGGCTTTAGAGGTGTAAAGGCCCAAAAAGCGTGCTTCACCAACCACTTTTCCGGTCTCGTCAAAACGCTTGACCGTGAGGCAGTCCAACCATGCAGGACGATGGACGGTGGCCCGCGTCATGGCTTTGGTGACCAAGACCAATTGGTCAGAGTCCAAAAAATCAAGCGCGTCAAGCGGTAGCCGACTCACCGGGGTTTTGGGCTCACCGCGCAGAATCCCCAAGCCAGAGTCAGCAACCGCCACCAGATTGATGCCATCTTCTTCTCGCACCAACTGGTAGTCGCGCGCGCCCAAAAATGTGAAGTGCTGGGCTTCCAGCCAAAGCAAAAATTCAACGCCTTCCTGCTGGCCCTTGGCAGACAAGGGCGACCGGGCGGAGTCTTCACGCACGGCTTGCAGGTGCCGTAGCATGGGCGCCCAGTCAATCACGGCAGCGCGTACATCGTGCAGCACCTGCGACAGTTCAGCGGCAAGTTGGTCCCGGTCCGCGGCGCGCAAAATGCGGTCACATTCCACCAGGATCAGCGAGGATATTTGTTGGCTGTGTTGGGCTTCCTGTCGGGCCAGCCGTGCCGCTGTGATCTTGGCGTTTGCATCACGCTCTACCGCCAGCAGCGGGTGAACAATCCAGTGCACCATGCGGCCACTGCGGTTGATGGCCATGGTGACCGAATCCACCAAAAAGGGCATGTCGTCGTTGACGATCTGAATAACCGTATGTTCACTGTCAAAACCGTCCTCGGCCAGTGTGGGGTTGTAGACACGGATGCGCCCGCCCAAGGCATCGGGTGCGGCGTCCAGCAAGCGCCAGTGCGCTGCAGCCACTGCCAGCAAGGTGGCGGAACCACGTTGCTGCAGTTCGTCAGGGTCGGTGTTGTCAAAATAAGCTGACACAAAGTCAGCCAGCACGGGGGCGATTGCACCGGCGTTTTCCAGGGTGTAACGACGCAGGTCAGCAAGGGTGGCATGGGTCATGCAGGTCTCCAGTTGATGTTTGGCTACCAACGATTCTAGGAAGCGCGGATGACCTGAAGCCGCCGCGAAGCACCCGATTCATCTACATATGCAAAAATCACATAAGCAGACTACACCACATCCTGCCAGTCAAGCGCCCAGTTTCCTGACATCACGTTTTGCAGCCAGAGTGCCGCGGTAAGCGTCTTGCCATCGGTGACCAGTCCCTGGCGGCACCAGTCAAACAAAGCTGCAGGCGTGGCGGTAAAGACATCCAGAAACTCACCTTCGTCAAGCTTGCGTGGCCCCGCTTGCAAACCACGGGCAAACCAGATGTCGATGAATTCAGTGGAATAAGCAACGAGCGGGTGCAACACCCCTGCGTGCGCCCATTGGCTGGCACTAAAACCTGTTTCTTCGAGCAGCTCACGTTGCGCACACGCAAAACAGGCTTCGCCGGCATCAAGCTTGCCGGCCGGAAATTCGACCATGACCTGACCCACCGGATAACGAAACTGGCGCTCAAGCACCACCTGCAGCTGGCCGTCAGCATCTTCAAGCAGCGGAACCACCATGACGGCGCCCGGGTGCACCACATACTCGCGCGTGGCGGCAGCACCATTTGGCAGACGGACCTCGTCTCGGAAAGCGTGCAGAAGCCGACCCTTGAACAGTTCGGTGCTGCTGAGCTTTTTTTCGATCAGGTGGCCAAACTCTGGTTTGTCCATGGCCTGTGCGTGCGACGGGGAAACAGGTGCGTTCAACTGCCCAGCATCTGCACCACGGCATTGGCGCACAGCGCCATGAGGCCACCGGGCACGATACCCAGAATCAACAGCAAGGCGCCATTGAGTGACAACACGGCACGCACTTCAAATGGTGCGGACAGCTCTGCTGAACCAGCCGGTGCGTCAAAGTACATGACCTTGACCACGCGCAGGTAATAAAAGGCGCCGATCAGCGACATCATGACCGCGAACACGGCAAGCACGAGTTGCAGGGTTCCGCCAGAAGCCACCAAGGCTTGCAGCACCGCCAATTTGGCATAGAAACCAATCATCGGCGGAATACCAGCCAGTGAGAACAGACAAACAGCCATGATGGCGGCGTACAGCGGACTGCGCTGGTTGAGGCCGGCAAAGTCGGAAATTTCTTCGCTCTCGTACCCGCTGCGCGACAACAGCAAGATCACACCAAAACTGGCCAGTGTGGTCAACACATACGAGACCACGTAAAACATGGAGGAACTGTAGGCGTTGGCCGTGGCTTCGGGGTGGCCACTGACGGCGCCCGACATCATGCCGATCAGCACAAAACCCATGTGTGAAATGGTGGAGAAAGCCAGCATGCGCTTGATATTGGTCTGGGCAATGGCCGCCAGGTTACCAATGGCCAGCGAGCCAATCGCCAGCAACATCAACATGGGTTGCCAGTCAATCGACAGGGGCATCAGGCCTTCTACCAGCATCCGAATCATCACGGCAAAGGCTGCCAACTTGGGCGCGCCACCAATCATGAGCGTGATGGCAGTGGGCGCACCCTGGTAGACGTCGGGAATCCACATGTGAAAAGGAACCACACCCAGCTTGAACGCCAGACCCGCCACGATGAAGACCAGACCAAAGACCAGCACCTGGTGTTTCAGCTGACCCGACTGGATAGCGGCAAATGCCTCTTGTATGTTGAGTGTGCCAGTGGCGCCATAGAGCATGGACATGCCGTAAAGCAGAAAACCTGAAGCCAACGCACCCAGCACAAAATACTTCATGCCGGCCTCAACCGAGAGCACGTGATCACGCCGCAAAGCCACCAGTGCATAACTTGACAGTGTCAACAGTTCAACACCCATGTAGATCACCAGGAAATTGTTGCCAGAGATCATGACAAACATACCCAGCAGGGAAAACAAGCTCAGCACAAAGAGTTCGCCACCGCGCAGCATGTCACGCTCGGCCGCGTAGTGCCGGCCATAAACCAGTGTGACCATGACCGCCAGCGTGGCAAAACACTTGAGCCAGTTGCCCATGACGTCACTGACCACCATGTTGCCAAAGGCATAAACCGTTTGCCCCGCAGACGCGAAATTGGCCTGTAAAGCGGCCACAACGGCCAGCGTCAGCATGGTCACCACATAGGTAGCGGTACGCGTGCGGCTTGTAACGCTCAAGTCAAACAGGGCAATCACACAGGCCATGACCAGCAGGATTATTTCTGGATAAACCGCGATCAAACTGAGGTTGTCAATCATAGGTATCTCTTATCTCAAAGTTGTCAGTACAGACTGATCAGTTCAGTTTCGTCATGGCCACGTGTTTCAGCAGCTCAGCCACAGAAACATCCATCACGTCGGTAAACGGCTTGGGATACAAACCCATGTAAAGGATCGCAATAGCCAGCAGTGACAGGAACAAAAATTCCCGCGCGTTGATATCTTTCAAATGCTTGACATGGTCGTTGGCCACTGGCCCCAAGTAGACCCGTTTGAACATCCAGAGCGAATAGGCAGCGCCAAAGATCAAGGCACTGGCTGCAGCCATACCCACCCAGAAGTTCACTTTGACGGCACCCAGAATCACCATCCATTCGCCGACAAAACCCGCCGTACCCGGCAGGCCGCAATTGGCCATGATGAACAGCATCGCAAAAGCCGTGAATTTGGGCATGGTGTTGACCACACCACCATAGGCTGCAATCTCACGGGAATGGACACGGTCATACAACACGCCAATGCCCAGGAACATGGCCGCCGAGACAAAGCCGTGTGAAATCATCTGCACAATGCCACCGGCCACACCGAGGTCATTAAAGATGAAGAACCCCAGGGTGACAAAACCCATGTGCGCCACCGACGAGTAGGCCACCAGCTTTTTCATGTCTTTCTGCACCATGGTGACCAGGCCGACATAAATAACCGCCGCCAGCGACAAGCCGATCATCAGACCCGACCACTCATGGGCCGCATCGGGCGCAATGGGCAGCGAAAAACGCAGAAAACCATAGGCGCCGAGCTTCAGCATGATGGCCGCCAGCACCGCAGACCCCCCGGTTGGCGCCTCGACGTGAACGTCGGGCAACCAGGTGTGTACCGGCCACATCGGCACCTTGACCGCAAAAGCCGCGAGGAAAGCAAAGAACAACAGTGTCTGAGCCGTTTGCCCCAACGGCAGCTTGTGCCAAGTCAGCAAATCAAAACTGCCACCTGCCGCGTTGTACAGGTAAATCAGGGCGATCAGCATCAACAGCGAGCCAAGCAGTGTGTACAGAAAGAACTTGAACGCCGCGTAGATCTTGTTGGGTCCGCCCCAGATACCAATGATCAGGTACATCGGGATCAGGGTGGCTTCGAAGAAGACGTAAAACAGCATGCCATCGAGCGCACAAAAGACACCGATCATGAGGCCGCTCAAAATCAGGAACGCACCCATGTACTGGTTGACCCGACGCGTGATGACTTCCCAGCCGGCGATCACCACAATCACGTTGATGAAAGCCGTCAGCAAGATGAACCATACCGAAATGCCATCGATACCGAGGTAGTAGTTGATGTTGAAACGCTCGATCCAGGGCGTTGTTTCGACAAACTGCATGGCCGCAGTCGACAGGTCAAAGCGTGTGTAAAGCGGCAAAGTCACCAACAGACTCACCACCGCTCCCACCAGCGCGATCCATCGAACTGCCTGCGCCTGGTCATCGCGACCAAGTGCCAGCAACACCACACCGAAGGCAATCGGTGTCCAAATAGCCAGGCTCAGCAAACCCATTTTTATATTTCTCCTATTTGAGCCAGACGAAATACGTCATCAGAACAAAGATACCCAGAACCATGGTCAGCGCATAGTCGTACAGGTAACCGGTCTGGAGCTTTCGAACCATACCGGATACCCAACCCACGACGCGCCAGGAACCATTAACAACCCCGTCGTCAATCACGGCTTGGTCACCAACTTTCCAAAGCGCCACACCCAGTCTGCGGGCTGCCGGTGCCAACACGTTCTCGTTGAACCAGTCCATGTAGTATTTGTTTTCAAGCAAGGTGTAGATCGGCATGACGCGGCGCTTGATGGCTGCGGGCAAGGCCGGGTTGACCATGTACATGTAGTAAGACGTCACCACACCCGCCAAAGCCAGCCAGAAGGGTGCAGCCATGAAACCGTGGAGTGCCAACGCGACCGGACCGTGGAATTCTTCGCCCAGCAAGGTCATGGCCTGGTGAATTTCTGCATTCACAAAAATGGCATCCTTGAAGAAGTCACCGAACAACATCGGGCCAATGGTGAAGAAGCCGATCAGCACCGAAGGAATAGCCAGCAAAATCAGGGGCACGGTCACCACCCAGGGAGACTCATGCGGCTTGTCGTCGTGGCCATGATGACCATGGCCGTGGCCGTGGTGCGCATCGGGGTTCTGGTCAAAGCGCTCCTTGCCGTGAAACACCAGGAAATAGAGGCGGAACGAATAAAAGGCGGTAATAAAGACGCCCGCCATCACCGCGAAGTAGGCAAACCCGGCGGCTGGCAGCTGGCTGGCATGCACCGCCATGATGATTTCGTCCTTGGAGTAAAAGCCTGAAAAGAAGGGGGTACCGATCAGGGCCAAGGAACCAAGCAGACAAGTCAGCCAGGTGATTGGCATGTATTTGCGCAAGCCGCCCATCCAGCGGATGTCCTGGTTGTGGTGCACACCCATGATCACAGAACCTGCCGCAAGGAACAACAAGGCCTTGAAGAACGCGTGGGTCATCAAGTGAAATACCGCCACAGAGTAGGCCGAAGCACCCAGCGCCACCGTCATGTACCCCAGTTGCGACAGCGTTGAATACGCCACGATGCGTTTGATGTCGTTTTGGATGATGCCAAGGAAGCCCATGAACAGTGCCGTGATGCCGCCGATGATCAGGACAAAGTTGAGCGCGGTCTCGCTGAGCTCAAACAGCGGCGACATGCGCGCCACCATAAAGATGCCGGCGGTCACCATGGTCGCAGCATGGATCAGCGCAGAAATGGGGGTGGGGCCTTCCATTGAGTCCGGCAGCCAAACATGCAATGGAAACTGTGCCGACTTGCCCATGGCACCGATGAAGAGGCAAATACAGATCACGGTGATCAGCATCCAGTCAGTGCCTGGCAAGCTCAGTTTGGCCAGTTCGGCCGACTTCGCAAAAGTCTCGCTGTAGTTGAGCGTACCGGTGTAAGCCACCAGCAGTCCAATGCCCAGAATAAACCCGAAGTCACCGACCCGGTTCACCAAAAAGGCTTTCATGTTGGCAAAAATCGCGCTCGGCTTGTTGAACCAGAAACCGATCAGCAGGTAAGACACCAGGCCCACCGCTTCCCAGCCAAAGAACAACTGGAGCATGTTGTTGCTCATGACCAGCATCAACATCGAGAAAGTAAACAGTGAAATGTAGGCAAAGAAACGGTTGTAGCCCGCGTCTTCTTCCATGTAACCCACGGTATAGATGTGCACCATCAGTGACACAAAAGTCACCACACACATCATCATGGCGGTAAGGCCATCAACCAGGAAGCCGATTTCCATTTTGAGGTCACCGACCACCATCCAGGTGTAAATGGTCTCGTTGAATCGGGCACCATCAGCCACCACACTTTGCAGTGTCATGACCGACAAAACAAAGGACAAAAAGACACCCAGGATGGTTAATGAGTGCGACATGCGCCGCCCCATCACGTTGCCACCGAACTTGGTACCCAGGACACCCGCCGCGATGGCACCCACCAAAGGCGCCAATGCGATCACCAGCAGCGTTGAGGAAGAAAGGGTTTGACTCATTTTTGTTAACCCTTCAGCGAATCAAGTTCGTCCACATTGATATTCGATTTAAGACGGAACAACAGCACCAGGATGGCAAGGCCGATAGCTGCTTCAGCCGCAGCCACGGTCAGGATAAAAAAGACAAAAATCTGTCCATTCAGGTCGCCCAGGTAGTGCGAAAACGCAACAAAGTTGGTATTGACGGCCAACAGCATGAGCTCAATGGCCATCAGCAACACGATCAGGTTTTTTCGATTGAGAAAAATTCCGATCACAGAGAGCGCAAACAGGATTGCCCCCAACGACAAAAAGTGACCTAGGGTGAGCGTCATGCTTTTTTCTCCTCGAGCGCGGTCGCGGCGGCTGGCGCCGATGGCGCAGGTTGGGTGGCATCCAGCTTGACAACCACCAGACGGTCGGCCCACTTCACACGGACCTGGTCTGCAGGATTGACAGCCTTGACGTCCTTGCGATGCCGCAAGGTCAACGCAATGGCGGCGATCATGCCGACCAGCAAAATGGCGGCGGCCACTTCGAGCGGGTACAAATAATGGGTATACATCAACAACCCCAGCGCCTTGGTGTTGGACGTCTCAACCACCGCCTGACCGAGACCTGCCATCGCAACGGGAGCATTATTGTTAGGGAAGCCCGCCAACAAGACAGCAGACATCTCCACAATGATGACCACACCCACCACGGCAGCCAGGGGAAAGTGCTTCCAGAACCCCTCGCGGACACCATCCAGATTGATGTCGAGCATCATCACCACAAACAGGAACAACACCATCACGGCACCGACATAAACCAGCACCAGCGTGATCGCCAGAAATTCAGCTTCAAGCAGCATCCAGATCATCGACGCCTGAAAAAATGCCAGCACCAGAAACAACACCGCATGCACCGGGTTGCGCGTCGTGATCACACGAAACGCGGCCAGCAACAGCACGGTCGCAAAAACATAAAACAGACCCGTCTTGACATCCATAGTTAATTTATCTTTCTAAGTGGTCAACGGTATTTGGCGTCTGCCGCCTTGTTGGCCGCGATTTCGCCCTCATAGCGATCGCCAACAGCCAGCAGCATTTCCTTGGTGAAGTAGAGGTCACCCCGCTTTTCACCGTGGTATTCAAGAATGTGGGTTTCAACGATCGAATCGACCGGGCAGCTTTCCTCGCAGAAGCCGCAAAAAATACACTTGGTCAGGTCGATGTCGTAGCGACTGGTACGGCGTGAACCGTCGTCGCGCACCTCGGATTCGATGGTGATCGCCATCGCAGGGCAAACGGCTTCGCACAATTTGCAGGCAATACAACGCTCTTCGCCGTTTTCGTAGCGACGTAACGCGTGCAAACCACGGAAACGCGGCGACAAGGGCGTTTTTTCTTCGGGGTACTCCAGCGTGATCTTGCTGCGAAATGCGTATTTGCCAGTGAGCCGCATGCCCTTGAGCAACTCGACCAGCATAAAGCTCGACAGGAAGTCCTTCAGGGAAAAGGCGCTTGCGCTCGGCTTTGCAACAGTATTTAAAGTTGGGGTAGTCATAACAGCTCGAATTACTTCCAAATGTTCCACGGGGTCTGCATCCACACCCCGACCACCACCAGCCACACCAAGGTTACTGGAATAAAGATTTTCCAGCCCAAACGCATGATCTGGTCATACCGAAAGCGCGGGAAGGTGACACGGACCCAGATGAACACGGTCATCATGAAAAACGTCTTGATGCCCAGCCAGATCCAGCCCGGGATCCAGTTGAACAAGGCACTGTCGATGGGCGCCATCCAGCCACCAAAAAACAAGGTGACGGACATGATCGAGAGAATCCAGATGCTGGCGTATTCAGCCATCTGGAACATGGCCCAGGACATGCCCGAGTATTCAACCATGTGGCCGGCAACGATCTCGGACTCGCCTTCAATCACGTCAAAAGGCGTCCGGTTGGTTTCAGCCAAACCAGAAACAAAGAAAACGACCAGGATAGGCAACAGCGGCAACCAGTTCCAGGACAGGAAAGTGAGACCCATATCAGCGAAATAACCCTGTCCCTGCCCCATCACAATGTCCGTCATGTTCAGACTGGATGACACCATCAGGACAATCAAAAGACAGAAACCCATGGCAATCTCGTAGCTCACCATTTGCGCGGAGGCGCGCAATGCGCCAAGAAATGCATATTTGGAATTGGACGACCAACCAGAAATGATCACGCCATACACTTCCATGGACGCAATGGCCATGAAAAACAGCAGGCCCGCGTTCAGGTTGGCCACCGCAATCTCCGGACCGAACGGAACGATCGCCCATGCCGTCAAAGCTGGCGCAACCGTCATGACCGGTCCAAGGTAAAACAGGAACTTGTCAGAGTTGGCCGGCCGGACGATCTCTTTGGTCATCAATTTCAAGGCGTCAGCAATGGGTTGCAACAGGCCCCAGGGACCGACGCGGTTCGGCCCAAGTCGGATCTGCACCCAGCCCAGCAACTTGCGCTCCCACAGGGTGGCGTAGGTCACGGCACCCATCACAATCATCAGGACCACGGTGACCTTGATCAAGGCCCAGATCGTTGGCCACGCAATGGCAGCCCACCAGGGCGCAGCAATCAGCCCTTGGCCGAAAGAGAATACGAAGTCGCTCATGCTGCCACCTCCTGGGTCTCAGCGGCTCGGGCATCTGCCGTGTGTTGCAGCGCAGGGGCGCGTCGCACGATGCCATCCAGTTGATAAATACCAGCAACCACGGGCACCCCAGCAGGCGTGCTAAGGTTGATGGCCGCAGTGGTACGGTTGCTGAGCCGATCAGGTGCCACATGCGCAGTCTCACCCGATGTCAAGGCGGGAATGCTTTGAAGGATTTCCTCTGACGATGCAAAGTCAAAACCCGGCACATCGAGCATATTGGCCAGCACCCGCAGCACTTTCCAGGCGGGCCGTGTTTCACCCAGTGGCTGCACCACGGCATGAAAACTTTGGGCGCGTCCTTCGGCATTAACAAAGGTGCCCGAGGTTTCCGTGAAGGGCGAGACTGGCAACATCACATCACAAAATGCCATGTTGGCCTTGAACGGATTCAGGGATACCACCATCTGTGCCTTGCCCAGCGCTTCAACAGCTTGCACACCAGCAGCCGAATCAAACTCGGGCTCGGTATTGAGCAAAACAAGCGCTTTGAGCGCACCACCAAGCATTTGACCGGCATGTAAACCACCGCTCGCAGGCTCGGCACCCACCAACTGGGCACCAACGGTATTGGCCGCTTCTGTCAGGTAACCAAAGCTGGCACCCGTCTGGTCAGCCAACCACTGGGCCAGCGCCAACAAACTGGAGGCTTGTGCATGATGCGCCGCACCATTACCCAACAAGATCGCCTTGCGCTCACCGGCCATCAAGGCTTGGGCAATGGCAGTCGAGCTGTCATTGGAGGCAGCCTCAACGGGTGCAGCGATTCCTTTTTCAAGGGCGACGGCGGCAGCCACTGAAGCCAGGGCTTGTACCCATTGGGCAGCCGGGACCTCAACACGATGCGCCACTGGCATAGCCCAGTCATCGTGACCCGAGGCAATGGCACTGACCACACAGCCCTTGCGTGCCGACTGCCGAATGCGTTGTGCAAACAGCGGGTGCTCCTTGCGCACATTGGAGCCAATCACCAAAACACTTTGCAGATCTGACAACGCGGCAATGGACGTGCCCAGATAACGCACACCTTGTGCGGCTGGAAACTCGGCATGACGCAAACGGTGGTCGATGTTATTGCTGCCAAGCCCTTGCATGAGCTTGACAGACAGGTGCAACTCTTCGAGCGTGGCATGCGGGCTCACCAGAGCCCCCAGGCTGGAAGGACCATATTCGGCGCTGATTTGTTTCAGGCCATTGGCCACATATTCAAGCGCGGTTGGCCAGTCGACCGACTTCCATTGGCCGCCTTGTTTGATCATGGGCGTGGTCAAGCGCTCTTGGCCGTTCAGGGCTTCATAGGAGAAGCGATCACGGTCGGCAATCCAGCATTCATTAACAGCCTCGTTCTCAAACGGAACAACACGCATGACACGGTTGTTTTTGACCTGAACAATCAGGTTGGCGCCAGTTGAGTCATGCGGACTGACCGACTTGCGACGCGACAGTTCCCAGGTGCGGGCGCTGTAACGGAAAGGCTTGCTGGTCAGCGCGCCCACCGGGCAAATGTCGATCATGTTGCCCGACAGCTCGGAGTCGATGGTGTGATCCAGAAAGGTTTCGATCTGGGAGTGCTCACCGCGCTGCGACATGCCGAGCTCCATGACGCCTGCAATCTCCTGCCCAAAGCGCACGCAACGGGTGCAATGGATGCAACGGGTCATCTCCTGCATGGAGATCAGGGGGCCGACGTCCTTGACCGGGACGACGCGCTTTTCTTCCTCATAACGGGAAGCAGACGCGCCATAACCAACGGCAATGTCCTGCAATTGGCATTCACCGCCCTGGTCACAGATGGGACAATCCAGCGGGTGATTGATCAGCAGAAACTCCATCACCGACTGTTGGGCCTTGATGGCTTTGTCGGTCTTGGTGTGAACAATCATGCCTTGCGTCACGGGCGTTGCGCACGCCGGCATGGGTTTGGGCATCTTTTCGATGTCCACCAGGCACATACGGCAATTGGCCGAAATACTGAGTTTCTTGTGGTAGCAGAAATGAGGAATGAAGGTTCCCGCTTTCTCAGCCGCATGCATGACCGTGCTGCCTTCTGCGATACCGACCTTGTGACCGTCGAGTTCAATTTCAATCATCTTGGGACTCGCTCAAACGTAAGCAGGAACCATGCAGGTCTTGTGGGCCACATGGTATTCAAATTCGGGCATGAAATGCTTGAGCATGGCGCGCACCGGCATGGCAGCCGCATCACCCAGCGCGCAAATGGTGCGCCCCTGGATGTTTTCGGCCACCGAGTTCAGTAACTCAAGGTCGGATGTCCGGCCATGGCCGGTTTCAATGCGATCAACCACACGCGACAACCAACCCGTGCCTTCGCGGCAAGGCGTGCACTGGCCGCAGGACTCGTGCATGTAAAAGTAACTCAGGCGTTGCAGGCTCTTGACCATGCAGCGCGAGTCATCCAGGACGATCACCGCACCAGAGCCCAACATGGAACCAGCTTTGGCAATGGAGTCATAGTCCATGGTGCAGTCCATCATGACCGCGCCGGGCAACACGGGTGACGATGAGCCGCCAGGAATCACCGCCTTGAGTTGACGCCCCTTGCGAACACCACCGGCCAATTCCAGCAGCTCGGCAAAGGACGTCCCCATGGGGACTTCAAAATTGCCTGGCAATTCGACGTCGCCACTGACCGAGTAAATCTTGGTGCCGCCGTTATTGGGCTTGCCGCATTCAACATAGGCCTGACCGCCGTTACGAATAATCCAGGGCACAGCCGCAAAGGTTTCGGTGTTGTTGATCGTGGTCGGTTTGCCGTACAGGCCAAAACTGGCCGGGAACGGTGGCTTGAATCGGGGCTGGCCCTTTTTGCCTTCAAGCGACTCCAGCAGACCGGTTTCTTCGCCGCAAATATAGGCGCCAAAACCATGGGCTGCATGCAACTGGAATGTGAAATTGCTACCCAGGATGTTGTCACCCAGCAGCCCGGCAGCACGCGCTTCTTCAAGGGCTTCTTCGAACCTTTGGTAGGTCTGGAAAATCTCGCCGTGAATGTAGTTGTAACCCACAGAAATGCCCATCGCATAGGCCGCGATGATCATGCCTTCGATCACGATATGGGGGTTGAACTGCATGATCTCGCGATCTTTACAGGTACCAGGCTCACCCTCGTCCGAGTTGCAAACCAGGTATTTCTGGCCTGGGAACTGGCGCGGCATAAAACTCCATTTGAGCCCGGTCGGAAAACCCGCTCCACCGCGTCCGCGTAACGCTGATTCCTTGACCGTCGCGATCACCTGGTCCTGCGTCAGGCCAGTACCGCCGTCCAGAGCCAGCACCTTGCGCAAGGCCTGGTAACCGCCGCGTGCTTCATAGTCTTTCAGCCGCCAGTTGCTGCCGTTCAGGTCAGCATATATCTGGGGTTTGATATGCCGGTTGTGAAAAGCGGTTTCCTTGCCGGTGGCCTCGAACTGCGCCAGAATTTGTTGGACGTTCATGACTTCACCTCGGCCGCACGCAAACCGTCGACCAATTGGTCGAGTTTGTCATTGGTCATGAAACTGCACATGGTGGTGTCGTTGACCAGCATCACAGGGGAGTCGGCGCAGGCGCCAAGGCACTCGCATTGCTGCAAGGTAAACAAGCCGTCAGCCGTGGTCTGGTTGTTGTCCACACCCAGTTTTTCTTTCAAGTGCGCCATGGCTTTGCCGCCATCACGCAACTGACAAGGCAGATTGGTACAGACGTTGAGCTTGTACTTGCCAACCGGCTGCTGGTTGTACATGTTGTAAAAGCTGGTGACCTCGTGCACGGCTATGGGTGCCATGCCCAGGTAGTCCGCCACCAGTTGTTCGCTCTCGGCGCTGACATAGCCCAACTCTTGCTGGACAATGGTCAGACAGGCCATCACGGCCGACTGCTTTTGATCAGCCGGATACTTTGCAGCTTCTTTGGCGAAGCGCGCTTTGGATTCTTCAGAAATCATCGGTCAACTTCCCCAAACACAATGTCCATCGTTCCAATAATCGCCACCGCATCGGCAATCATGTGGCCTTTGCCCATCTCGTCAAGGGCAGAGAGGTGCACAAATGCAGGCGGACGAATCTTGAGGCGGTAAGGCTTGTTGGCACCATCACTGATCAGGTAAATACCAAACTCGCCCTTGGGATGCTCAATGGCCGCATAGGCCTCACCCTCGGGCACGGAGAAACCTTCAGTGAACAACTTGAAATGGTGAATCAACTCTTCCATGTTGGACTTCATGGATTCACGGTCAGGCGGCGCAATTTTGTGGTTATCGGTAATCACCGGACCCGGGTTAACACGCAGCCAGTCAACGCACTGTTTGATGATGCGGTTCGACTGCTTCATCTCTTCCATACGCACCAGATAACGGTCGTAAGTGTCACCGGTCTTGCCCACCGGGATGTCAAAGTCGAGCCGGTCGTAGACCTCATAGGGCTGCTTCTTGCGCAGGTCCCAGGCAATACCTGAGCCGCGCAACATGGGCCCAGTAAAACCGAGGTTTAAGGCGCGCTCAGGTGTGACCACACCAATGCCGACGGTACGCTGTTTCCAGATGCGGTTATCTGTTAACAGCGTGTGGTATTCGGCCAGATAGGTGGGAAAGCGCTGAGTGAAGTCGTCTATGAAATCCAGCACGCTGCCGCCACGGTTGCGGTTCAGCGCGTCGGTGGACTTGGCACTGCGAATCTTGTTGGGCGAATGGCGCGGCATCGCGTCGGGCAGATCGCGGTAGACACCGCCCGGTCGGATATAGGCCGCATGCATACGCGCGCCGCTGACCGCCTCATAAATATCAAGCAGGTCTTCACGCTCACGGAAAGCAAACAGCATGACCGTCATGGCACCGCAGTCGATGGCGTGTGCCCCAACCCACAGCAAGTGGTTGAGCAAGCGCGTGATTTCGGCAAACATCACGCGGATGTACTGGGCGCGCAGGGGCACATCAAGTGCCAGCATTTTTTCAATGGCCAGGCAATAGGCTTGCTCGTTACACATCATCGACATGTAGTCGAGACGGTCCATGTAGGGCAAGGCCTGGATGTAGGTCTTGCTCTCGGCAAGCTTTTCGGTGGCCCGGTGCAGCAAACCAATGTGCGGATCGGCACGCTGGATAACCTCGCCGTCGAGCTCCAGCACCAGGCGCAATACGCCGTGCGCAGCGGGATGCTGCGGACCAAAATTCAGGGTGTAGTTCTTGATATCAGCCATGTGTCAAACTGCTAGTTAGCAGGGCCTCCGTAGTTTTCTTCACGGATGATGCGCGGTGTGATCTCGCGCGGTTCAATCGTGACCGGCTGATAGACCACACGCTTTTGCTCTGCGTCGTAGCGCATTTCCACATTACCCAGCATAGGGAAATCTTTGCGGAAAGGATGTCCGATAAAACCATAGTCGGTCAGGATGCGCCGCAGGTCGTTGTGGCCTTCAAACACAATGCCAAACAAATCAAAGGCTTCACGTTCAAACCAGTTGGCGCTGCTCCAGAGGCCACAAATCGAGGGCATGACGGGAGCCAGGTCGTCGGTAACAAAAGCCTTTAGCCGTACCCGCTGATTCAGACTCACCGACAGCAAATGCAACACCACACAAAAACGAAGCCCCGACTGAGCTTGATTTTTATAGGCGGAATAGTCCACACCACATAAGTCAACCATTTGCTCGAAACAACAAGCTGGGTGATCACGCAGAATTTGGGCCGCCTGAAAATAATTGGCGGCGTCAACCACTACCGTGAGTTCGCCCAGTGCGACAGCACTACTTTTGACCAGATCACCCAAGGCCGCATCGATCTGCGTTTTGAGCGTGTGTGGATTTACAGCATACACAGTCATCGTCAACCCTTTTAAGTGCGAGCAATCGTTTGCGTACGACGAATCTTCCGCTGCAACTGAATGATTCCATAAATCAACGCCTCGGCAGTCGGCGGGCAACCTGGCACATAGACGTCAACCGGCACAATACGATCACAACCCCGAACTACCGAATAACTGTAGTGGTAATAACCACCCCCATTGGCACAGGAACCCATGCTGATCACCCAGCGTGGTTCGGCCATCTGGTCATACACCTTGCGAAAGGCTGGCGCCATTTTGTTGGTCAAGGTGCCTGCCACAATGATCAGGTCGGATTGACGCGGACTGGGTCGAAACACCTCTGCACCAAAACGGCTGATGTCATAGCGGGCTGCTGCTGCGTGCATCATTTCGACTGCACAGCAAGCCAGACCAAAGGTCATGGGCCAAACAGAACCGGTCTTGGCCCAGTTCACCACGGAGTCATAACTCGTGGTGACAAAGCCCTCTTTGAGAATACCTTCAATCATCGTCTTACTCCCAATCGAGGGCGCCTTTGATCCACATGTAAACAAAACCAACGGTCAGAATGGTCACAATTTCCAACCCCACCAAAAAGCCGAACAATCCGAGGTCCTTGAGCGCTATCGCCCACGGAAACAGCAACGCGGTTTCCAGATCGAACAGGATAAAAAGAATGGCAATCAGGTAGTAGCGAACGTCGAACTTCATCCGGGCGTCGCCGAATGCCTCGAAACCACATTCATAGGGGGAATTTTTTGCTGCGTCTGGTCGGTTAGGACCGAGAACATAACCAATAACCTGAGGCATGACACCGACCGAAATGCCTACCAGAATAAAAAGAAGGACTGGTAAATATTGTTCAATGTTCATATTTTTCAGTGTATTCAATTGACTGTTTAACGCATTGATCTACGTCAAACATGTTGAATGGTGCCGTCGGCGAGACTCGAACTCGCACAGCTTTCGCCACTACCACCTCAAGATAGCGTGTCTACCAATTTCACCACGACGGCTGTTCTTGCAAACCGGTTCACTGACTTGTGTTTTTACACTTTCTGTGCGACCGGTAAGCTTAGAGTTTACCCTGAAATCCCCTCACATTCCCTGAGGAGAAGGCATTTTCATTAGCAATTATTTGGCTGGTATTTGCGCTGCGCCCGATGCAGTTTGAAGCGCTGGCACGGCCGTCTGCGCGGGGGCTGTCAGGGCGGAATTTTCAAGCACACTGCCCGAACTTGCAGCCGGACGCGCAGATCCAAAATAGGCCAGCATCAGAGTACTGGCAAAAAACAGCGTGGCCAATACCGCGGTGGTACGCGACAAAAAATTGGCACTGCCGCTGGCACCAAACAAGCTGCCCGAGCCACCACTGCCAAAGGCTGCACCCATGTCAGCCCCCTTGCCATGCTGCACCAAAATCAGGCCCACCATGGCAATGGCTGAAATCATTTGCACCGCCAGCATCACTGTCAATAAAACATTCATAAATCACTCCTGAATAAATAATCTGCAACGCCCTGAATCAGGAGGCTGCCGCAATAATCGTTAAAAAATCCGAGGCCTTGAGGGACGCGCCGCCAATCAAGCCGCCATCAATATCGGCTTGTGACAGCAAGCTTTGCGCATTGGCTGCATTCATACTGCCACCATAAAGCAATTTGATGCGATCAGCATTGGGAGATGCTGCCTTCAACTGTGCACGCAACACGGCATGAACCTGTTGCGCCTGCTCTGCTGTGGCAGAAAGCCCGGTGCCAATCGCCCAAACAGGCTCGTACGCCACCACCACTTCGCTGATGCAATGGCCGTTGGTGTGAATGACCGCTGCCAATTGGCGTTTGACCACGTCCTCGGTATGACCTGCTTCACGCTCAGCGAGGGTTTCACCCACACACACAATCGGCGTGATGCCGGTGCTGAGCGCGCGCTGCGCCTTGGCAGCCACCAGTTCATCGGTTTCACCATGGTACTGGCGTCGCTCCGAATGCCCAACGATGACATAGCGCAAGCCAAACTCCTTGAGCATGGCAGGCGAAATTTCACCGGTGTAGGCACCACTCTCGTGGCTGGACACGTCTTGTGCGCCAAGTTCAATAACGCTGCCAGCCAGCAAGGCCTGACATTGCGCCAAGTACACAGCGGGCACACAGACTGCAACCTGACACCCAGGTCGGCCCACGCCCGCCAACATGGCTTTGAGCAAAACTTCATTGACAGCGAGGCTGCCGTTCATCTTCCAGTTGCCTGCGATCAGCTTCTTTTTCATGCTTTTTCCCAAGTCAAAACAATTTTTCCAACATGCTGGTTGGTTTCCATCAAGGCATGTGCCCTGGCCGCATCAACGGCGTCAAACACACTGTGAATCACCGGCTTGATCTGGCCAGAAACCAGCAACGGCCACACCGATTTCAAACAGGCTTGCGCAATCGCTGCCTTGAATGCCACCGGACGGGGCCGCAAGGTAGACCCCGTCACCGTCAAACGGCGGCGCAGCACCAGGCCCGCGTTAAATTCACTTTTGCTACCCCCTTGCACGGCAATGATGACCAGGCGGCCATCTTCGCGCAAGCTCTGCACTTCCTTGGCCACGTAGCTGCCTGCCACCATGTCCAGAATCACATCGACACCCTGACCATCAGTCAACCGGGCTACCTCGGTCTGAAAATCATGCGTCTTGTAGTTGATGGCTGCATCCGCACCCAGGGCCAGACAAGCCGCACACTTTTCATCGCTGCCAGCGGTGGCCAATACACGCGCGCCAAAGGCCTTGGCCAATTGGATTGCCGTAACGCCAATGCCACTGGTACCGCCCTGGATCAACACCGTTTCACCGGACGCCAGACCGCCACGGTCCATCAGGTTGCTCCAAACCGTAAAGAAGGTCTCGGGCAGACTAGCCGCCTGCACGTCACTCAGACCGGCAGGCACGGGCAAACACTGCGCAATGGGGGCCACACACCACTGGGCGTAACCTCCACCCGCCACCAAGGCACACACCCGGTCACCCAGCTGCATGCCCGCAGCCGCCAGCTCCTGCGCGTCACCCTGGTCAATCACCCCTGCGACTTCAAGCCCGGGAATATCTGACGCGCCGGGCGGCACCGGGTAGAGGCCCAGACGCTGCAACACATCGGGACGATTGATGCCGCTGGCGCTCACGCGAATACGCAACTCACCGGGACCGGCAAGCGGCACAGGACGCTCACCCAGACGCAGAACGTCCGGGGCGCCAGGGCTGGTGATTTCAATCGCTTTCATGAAGGGCTTGCCTTTGGCTTTGAACAAAAACCACAGGCTGTCTTGTGTGTTGCAGCCTCAACCCATCAACCGCGGTTTTCTTGTGCCGGACGCTCCAGCAGCGCCTTCATCGACAGCTTGATGCGACCTTTTTCATCGGTCTCCATGACCTTGACCTTGACGATCTGGCCTTCTGACAAATAGTCGGTGACTTTTTCAACACGCTCGTGGGCGATCTGGCTGATGTGCAACAAGCCGTCCTTGCCGGGCAACAAATTAATCAGTGCGCCGAAATCAAGAATCTTGACGACCGGACCTTCGTAGACCTTGCCAATTTCAACTTCGGCGGTGATCTGCTCAATGCGGCGCTTGGCTTCTTCTGCCTTGGCCGGGTCAGCCGAGGCAATGGTGATGGTGCCGTCTTCGTCGATGTTGATTTGTGTGCCGGTTTCTTCGGTCAACGCACGGATCACCGAACCGCCCTTGCCGATCACGTCACGGATTTTCTCAGGATTGATCTTCATGGTGAACAGGCGCGGGGCGAAGGTCGACACTTCGGTCTTGGCGACAGCCATGGCTTCGGTCATTTTGCCCAGAATGTGCATGCGGGCTTCCTTGGCCTGCGCCAGCGCCACCTGCATGATTTCCTTGGTGATACCCTGAATCTTGATATCCATCTGCAATGCGGTGATACCGCTGGTGGTGCCGGCCACCTTGAAGTCCATGTCGCCCAGATGGTCTTCATCACCCAGAATGTCGGTCAGCACGGCAAAACGGTTCTCTTCCTTGATCAGGCCCATGGCAATACCGGCCACATGTGCTTTCAAGGGCACACCGGCATCCATCAGGCTCAGGCAGCCACCGCACACCGAGGCCATGGAGGACGAACCGTTGGATTCGGTCACTTCGGACACGACACGCATGGTGTAGGGGAAGTCTTCCTTGGTCGGCAGCACGGCAACCAGTGCCCGCTTGGCCAGACGGCCGTGGCCAATTTCACGACGCTTCGGCGTACCAAAACGGCCGGCTTCGCCCGTGGCAAAGGGAGGCATGTTGTAGTGCAGCATGAAGCGGTCTTCAAAATCACCGGCCAGCGCGTCGATGCGCTGGGCGTCACGCTCGGTGCCAAGCGTGGTCACCACCAGCGCCTGGGTTTCACCCCGGGTGAACAAGGCAGAACCATGGGTGCGAGGCAACACGCTGTTGCGGATTTCGATGGGGCGCACGGTGCGCGTGTCACGACCGTCAATACGCGGCTCACCGGCCAGAATCTGACCACGCACCAGCCGGGCTTCGATGTCGAACAACATGCTTTCGACCTTGACCGAATCAAAAGCCACGCCATCGACCTTCAGGCCAGCCATGACGTCGGCGTAAGCAGCACGGCAGGCCTGGGTACGGGCTTGCTTGTTGCGGATTTGGTAGGCGGCGGTCAGCTTGTCGCTGGCCAGGGCACCCACCTTGGCAATGAGCTCTTCATCGCGTGCGGGCGCTTGCCAGTCCCAGGCGGGTTTACCCGCATCACGCACCAGTTCGTGGATGGCGTTGATGGCAATCGCACCCTGGGTATGGCCAAAGACCACGGCACCCAGCATGATGTCTTCAGGCAACTGGTCGGCTTCTGACTCCACCATCAGCACCGCGGCCTCGGTCCCTGCCACCACCAGGTCGAGTTGGCTGTTTTTGAGCTGGGTCTGACCGGGGTTGAGCACGTATTCACCGTTGATGTAACCCACACGGGCGGCGCCAATTGGGCCATTGAACGGGATACCGCTGATTGACAGTGCGGCGCTGGTGGCAATCATGGCCGCAATGTCAGCCTGCACTTCAGGGTTCAGACTCACGACATGGATGATGACCTGAACTTCGTTGTAAAAGCCTTCTGGAAAGAGCGGACGGATCGGGCGGTCAATCAGACGACAGGTCAGGGTTTCCAGCTCGCTGGGGCGGCCTTCGCGCTTGAAAAAGCTGCCAGGAATCTTGCCGGCAGCGTAAGATTTTTCTGCGTAATCCACGGTCAAGGGGAAAAAGTCTTGCCCTGCCTTGGACTCGGTCTTGGCCACCACAGTGGCCAGTACCACGGTGCCATCCATGTCGAGCAGCACGGCGCCCGTAGCCTGGCGGGCAATTTCGCCGGTTTCCATGGTGACCGTGTGCTGACCCCATTGAAAAGTCTTGCTAACTTTATTGAACATCGTCATTTTTAATCTCCTGTGAGTTTGCAGGGTGCTGGCCACCCTAGCGAAGCCCGGAAGCTGCAACACAGAACACGATGCCATTCCAGAGCCACACCCGGTTTCGGGTCATCTGGCTTTGGAATGACACAGCTTCGCTCCGTTTTTGCCTTTTCCGACGTAAATCGAAGTAAAAAACGCCTGAGCTAGTGACCTAACTCAGGCGTTCATCATTCTTTTTGAATCAATTACTTACGCAGACCCAGCTTGGCAATCAGGGCGAGGTAACGGTCAGCATTCTTGGACTTGAGGTAGTCCAGCAGTTTGCGGCGGCGGCTCACCATGCGCAGCAGACCACGACGACCATGGTGGTCTTTGGCGTGGGTTTTGAAGTGGGGCATGAGCTCGTTGATACGCGCGGTCAGCAACGCGACCTGAACTTCGGGACTACCGGTGTCACCGGCTTGACGTGCGTTGTCTTTGACAACTGCGGCTTTAATACTTGATGCAATCATGATGTTTCCTGTAGATTAAAAACTTGCGACAGGCGCTGGAACTGCCCCTGACGTGCTTATCTGCGATTTGCAGAGTCCGCGATTATAGCCAGAGGCCGTAGTCTGACCGGATGACTCCAGTCAGCAGGGTGCAATTCAAACGGATGTGCGGTTGAAACACCTTGAGGCATGGTGATTAGGTCATGCGACCGGGCTTTGGAGCAAAAGGCGCGCGCAAAAAGCATTTGCGCATCCTGTCAGCACATTCGCGCGTGATTTCGCGCCAAAACCGCATGCGCATGACCCAGTCGCCATGCCGTACGTGGAGGCTGCCAATACATGCATCGGTCGTTACGCCGTGCATTGATGAAACGGAAAAACAGCCCTCAGGGGCGAGCGGCTGCTGAAACTGGTGGTCGGCGGCGCGCATGGCTCCGGTTTGCATGCCGAAAGTCACCCGTGCATGTTCCAGTTGCGCGGCCACGGCTTTCGCATCGGTCGTGCCGGCCTTGTCGATGGCTTGCGCCAGGGTGTCCACCATCAACTGCATCCGCATGTGCACGTAATCATCGGCTGGATTAGGAAAGCGCGCGCGGAAAGATTGGAAAAAAATGCCTCACTCTGGGGATTTTGTACATTGGGCAGCCAGCGGCAGAAAGACCAACAAAGCGAGCCCCCACATGGCTCAGCGCATTATTTTTGACAGCACAGAAAATTTCTTGATAACAGCCCCGTCACTCGCCCAACTGGAGGCAGGCGGCTGGTTCCTTCAGAACGCTGCGCAGCGTAATGCCCGGTCAGACCATGATTTCATCAAGGGGCCAGCGCGGCTTGACGTCAAACGCGTAGACCTCGTTGGCTGTCTGCATGCCCGACTGCAGCCGCATGGCGGCAGCCATCGCAATCATGGCGCCGTTATCGGTGCACAAATGCAGCTCCGGGTAGTGCACACGCACACCGCGATGGGCACACGCCCGGTTGAGTTGCTCACGCAAGCTGCGGTTGGCCCCCACACCACCTGCGACCACCAGCCGACTCAACCCCGTGCCTTTAATCGCCGCCAATGATTTTTTCACCAGCACCTCCACAATCGCTGCCTGGGTGGAGGCGGCCAAATCAGCCAACACGGCGTTCGGCAACGCCTCCACGGCGCATCCCTGCGCCATCGCGAGTTTTTTGGCCTGCACCATCACTGCTGTTTTTAGCCCGGCAAAAGAAAAATCCAGGTTGCCGCTGTGCAGCAGTGGACGCGGCAGCTTGAATGCCACCGGGTCACCGATTTCTGCCAGTTTGGACAGCGCAGGCCCCCCAGGGTAGCCCAGGCCCAGCAACTTGGCCGACTTGTCAAACGCTTCACCAGCAGCATCATCAATGGTTTCACCGAGAATCTGGTAACGCCCGACCCCATCAACCTGCATCAATTGCGTGTGCCCACCCGATACCAGCAATGCCACAAAGGGAAATTCAGGCGGATCAGCACTCAAAAACGGCGACAGCAAATGCCCTTCCAAATGGTGCACGCCCAGCACGGGTTTATGTAACGCCGCACCCAATGCACAGGCCACCCCAGCCCCCACCAACAGCGCACCCGCCAGGCCCGGGCCACGGGTAAAAGCCACCACGTCGACCTCCTGCAGGGTTTTGCCAGCGGCCTGCAACACCTCCCGGGTCAGCGGCAAGACACGGCGGATATGGTCGCGACTGGCCAACTCGGGTACCACGCCGCCATAGGCCTGGTGCATCTCAATCTGACTGTACAAGGCATGGGCCAGCAACTCTGGCAGGCGCGGGCCACTGACCCGCACCAGCGCCACGCCGGTTTCATCACAGGAGGATTCAATTCCCAATACACAGTAGTCTTTAGCCATAGCCGACAAGTTTAGGTGATCAAAACTTCAAACCTAGCCCCGCCAAATAGGTCCGAATGGCTATTTGTGACACCGCCACCAACTTGAACCGGGACGGTTCCAGCATCCAGGTGTGAATCAGGCCCACCATCAGCGCATGCAGACCATGCGCTGCCGTGTCTGCCGGCACGGCCAGCGCCACCGCGCGCCGGGCGGCGGCGTCCTCCAGGCTGCGTTGCATTTGGCGCGTGCCGTCCAGATAACACTGCACATGCCGCTGTTTGACGGCCAGCAACTCGTCGACGTATTCGACCTTCAAGGTGGCCACTTCAAAAATGGCGCGGGTGCGTGCGTCCGACTCAATGCTGCGCATCGTCTGCAACACGGCGCGCTCCAGTTCGACCAGTGGGTCTTGTCTCGCGTCATGGCCCATCTGCTGCATGGCTTGCTCCATGGGCAAAACGGCACTGTCCATCATGGCATTGAATAACTCGGCCTTGTTTTTAAAATGCCAGTAAATCGCGCCACGTGTCACACCGGCGGCTTGCGCAATGTCTTGCAGCGAGGTGCGCGACACCCCTTTTTCTGCAAATACGCGTTGCGCCGCCTCCAACAATTGGTGGCGGGTTTCTTCAGCGTCTTCTTTGGTGCGGCGGGCCATGGGCGTGTTTTCTTGTAGGGGTCATTAATTTACATTCACGATTGTATGTATACTTCTGAAAAAATCAAACTTTGTTTTTCCGCCCTGCTTACGCCCGCGCTTGGGCTTTCTTTTTTTCCAGGAAACCAGCCATGTTGCATCCCTGCACACCTTCTGCTTACGCATGCCCTCACCGACCCTCAACCCACAAGCGCATCTGGGCGCCCACTGCGCTGGGTTTGAGCCTGCTGCTGGTGGCCTGCGGCCAGGGCAATACACCTGCGGCCGGCCCCGGCGCGCCACCCCCCGCCGAAGTGGGCGTGATCATGGTCAAACTGACCGATGTGGGCCTGGTCACCGAGCTGCCCGGCCGACTGGAGGCCTCGCGGATGGCGCAGGTGCGGGCGCGGGCTGCTGGCATTGTGCAAAAGCGCTTGTTTGCCGAGGGCAGCCAGGTGCGCGCCGGCCAGGCACTGTTTCAGATTGACGCCAGTGCCTACCAGGCCACGCTGGCCAGCGCCCTGGCCTCGGTCGCCAAGGCAGAAGCCAACCAGATGCAAGCCAGCGCACAGGCCGAACGCTTCAAACCTTTGATTGAAGCCAAGGCCATCAGCCAGCAGGAATTTGTCAATGCCCAGGCGGCGCAAAAGCTGGCTGAGGCCGATGTGGCCGTGGCCCGTGCCGCCGTACAAACCGCGCGCATCAACCTGGGTTATGCCGCCATCACCGCGCCCATTAGCGGACGCATTGGCCGCGCCCTCGTCACGGAAGGCGCACTGGTGGGTCAGGGTGAAGCCACCCCCATGGCGGTGATTCAGCAAATCGACCCGATGTATGTCAACTTTACCCAGTCGGCCTCGGACGTGATGCGTTTGCGCCGCCAGCTGGAATCCGGCCAGCTCAAACGCGCCGGTAACCAGGCGGCCAGTGTCCGGCTGGTGCTGGAAGATGGCTCCGAGTACGCCAAGCCTGGAAAATTGTTGTTTTCGGATCTGACGGTGGACAGCACCAGCGGCCAGATTACCCTGCGCGCCGAGGTGCCCAACCCTGCCGGCACCCTGCTGCCCGGCCTGTTTGTGCGTGTCCGCCTGGAGCAGGCGCAAGCCGGCAGCGCCATCACCCTGCCCCAGCAAGCCGTGACGCGCTCACCGCAGGGTGATTCGGTCATGGTGGTAAGCAGCGACGGCAAAGTGGCACCGCGCACGGTCAAGGTGGGCGCCCAACAAAGCGGCCAGTGGGTGATTCTGGACGGCCTGCAAAGCGGCGACCAGGTGATGATCGACGGCTTCCAGAAGCTCCGCGGTGGTGCCCCGGTGAAACCCGTGCCGTGGCAAGCCCCCGGCAGTGCGCCCGCCAAGGCGGCCAATGCGGCATCGGCCCCGGTGGCAGCTGCCAGCTCAGCCGCCAGCGCAGCGCGCTAAGGAGTTCCCCCCATGGCCAAGTTTTTCATTGACCGGCCCATCTTTGCGTGGGTCATTGCGCTTTTCATCATTGTGCTGGGTTCGGTCGCCATCACCCAGCTGCCCATTGCCCAGTACCCGCCAGTGGCACCGCCTTCGATCGTGATTTCTGCGAGCTACCCAGGTGCCTCTGCAAAAACACTGGAAAACAGCGTGTTGTCGATCATCGAGCAGGAAATGAATGGTTCACCCGGCTTGATCTACATGGAGTCAGTTGCCCAAGCCAGCGGCTCCGGCAGCATCACGCTGAGCTTTCAACCCGGCACCAACGCCGACCTGGCGCAGGTGGACGTGCAAAATCGCCTGTCGCGTGCCACGCCTCGGCTACCCGCCGCTGTGACCCAGCAGGGCGTGCGGGTGGACAAGGCGCGCAGCAACTTCCTGCTGTTTGCCATTCTCTCGTCCGACGACCCGGCTTTGAATCCGGTGGCTTTGGGCGACTACGCGTCGCGCAGCATCGTGCCAGAGCTACAGCGCCTGCCCGGTGTCGGCCAGGTGCAATTGTTTGGCACCGAACGCGCCATGCGCATCTGGATCGACCCGGCTAAACTGCAAAGCTACAACCTGTCTGCCAACGACGTGACGGCAGCCATTCGTGCCCAAAACGCGCAAGTGTCGGCAGGCGAAATTGGCAGCCTGCCCAACGTGGCGGGCCAGGGTATTGCCGCCACCGTGGTGGTAGGGGGCCAACTCACCAGCGTGGCGGAGTTCGGTAAGGTGGTGCTGCGCGCCAACACCGATGGCTCCAGCGTGCGTCTGAAAGATGTGGCACGTATTGAGCTGGGAGCACAGTCTTACGCCACTTCGGCCCGGCTCAATGGCAAACCCTCCACGGGCGTCGGCGTACAGCTTTCGCCCAGCGGCAATGCGCTGGCCACGGCCAAAGCGGTGCGCGACCGCATGCATGAGCTGGAAAAGTTCTTTCCCAAAGGCCTGACCTGGGCTATACCTTACGACAGCTCACGTTTCATTGACACCTCACTGCGCCAGGTGGCGACCACACTGATTGAAGCCATCGTGCTGGTGTTCCTGGTCATGTTTTTGTTTTTGCAGGACTGGCGCTACACCCTGATCCCCACCCTGGTGGTGCCGGTGGCGCTATTGGGCACCTTCGCCACCCTGCTGGCGATGGGCTTCTCGATCAACGTACTCACCATGTTTGCCATGGTACTGGTGATTGGCATTGTGGTGGACGACGCCATTGTGGTGGTGGAAAACGTCGAGCGCATCATGAGCGAGGAAGGGCTGCCGCCCCTGGAGGCCACACGCAAGGCCATGGGACAAATCTCGGGTGCCATCATTGGGGTCACCGTGGTACTGATCTCGGTGTTTGTACCGCTGGCATTTTTCAGTGGCTCCATTGGCAATATTTACCGCCAGTTTGCCGCCGTGATGGGTGTCTCGATTGCGTTCTCGGCATTTCTGGCGCTGTCACTCACGCCGGCTTTGTGTGCCACCCTGCTCAAACCCGTCGAAGCGGGTCACCACCACGCCAAAACCGGTTTTTTTGGCTGGTTCAACCGCGGCTTCGCCAAAACGGCTAAAGCGTATGAGGGCGGTGTCGCCAAGCTGCTACCGCGTGCTGCGCGTTACCTGGTGATTTACCTGGCCATCGTGGCGGGCGCGGGCTGGATGTACCAGCGGTTGCCAGCATCGTTTTTGCCCAATGAGGACCAGGGCACGATGCTGGTCAATGTGCAGTTGCCACCCGGTGCCACACAGGGGCGGACCCTGGCCGTGATGGAGCAAGTCGAAGGCTTTATGCTCAAGCAGCCTGAAGTGCAGGGCATGGTGAGTGTGCTGGGCTTCAGCTTTTCGGGTCAGGGACAAAACGCCGCCTTGGCATTTGTCACGCTCAAAGACTGGTCTGAACGCACCGAACCCGGCAGTTCGGTACAGGCGCTGGCCGGGCGCGCCTTTGGTGCCCTGTCAGGCATTCGCGACGCGTTCATCTTCCCTTTAAGCCCGCCACCAATTCCTGAACTGGGCGCCTCCTCGGGCTTCAGCTTCCGACTGCAAGACCGTGCCGGCCTGGGTCACGACGCGCTGCTGGGCGCACGTAACCAGTTGCTGGGCATGGCCTCAAAAAGCAAGGTACTGACCCAGGTGCGCCCTGATGGGCTCGAAGACGCGCCGCAGTTGCAGTTGGACATTGACCGCGACAAGGCCAGCGCACTGGGAGTCGCTTTTGAGGCCATCAACGCCACCATCTCGACCTCCCTGGGCTCAAGTTATGCCAATGATTTCCCCAACGCGGGTCGACTGCAGCGTGTGATGGTGCAAGCCGATGCACCTGCGCGCATGCAGCCCGATGATGTACTCAGGCTCAACGTGCCCAACAACAAAGGTCAAATGGTGCCGCTCTCAAGCTTTGCCAGCACGCGCTGGGTCACCGGGGCTATGCAGACGGTACGCTACAACGGCTACCCGGCCATGCGTATTGGCGGCAACGCCGCAGACGGTTTTAGTACCGGTGACGCGATGAAAGAGATGGAAAGCCTGGCCAGCCAGTTGCCCCCCGGTTTTGGCTTTGAGTGGACCGGCACCTCGCGTGAAGAAAAGCTGGCGGGTGCGCAGGCCATGATCCTCTATGGCTTTGCCATCCTGTCAGTGTTCTTGTGCCTGGCTGCCCTGTATGAGAGCTGGACCATTCCGCTGGCCGTCATTCTGGTGGTGCCACTGGGTGTGCTGGGTGTGATTGTGGCCACGCTGCTGCGCGCCTACGCCAACGACGTGTACTTTCAGGTCGGCCTGATCACCATCATCGGTTTGTCTGCGAAAAATGCCATTTTGATCATCGAATTTGCCAAGGACCTGCAAGCCCAGGGCAAGAGCGTCATCTCAGCAGCGCTTGAGGCGGCCCACCTGCGTTTTCGCCCGATTGTCATGACCTCCATGGCCTTCACGCTAGGGGTGTTGCCACTGGCCATCGCCTCCGGTGCCGGCTCGGCCAGCCAACGCGCCATTGGCACCGGCGTGATCGGTGGCATCCTGACCGGTACCACCCTGGCGGTGGTGTTTGTACCAATCTTCTTTGTTGTCATACGCAGCTTGTTCAAGGACAGCGAACGCCAGCAGCAAGTGCATGCAGCGCAGGCAGAACACATGGGAGTGCATTCGTATGAATAACAAGTCAAAAACAACACATACTGCGCTACAGCACGCATTGGCACTGTCAGCCATCACGTTTTTAGCTGGCTGCTCGCTCATGCCAAGCTACGAGCGCCCCAGCGCGCCGATTGCGTCGCAGTGGCCAGCAACAGCCAGGGTCAACGCGGTTGACGGCACCGCTGCCGCCGCAAGTCCGGCCATGGTGAGCTGGCAAGGCTACTTTTCCGACCCGTCACTGCGCCAGCTCATCGATACCGCGTTGGCCAACAACCGGGATTTGCGTGTCGCACTGCTCAACATCGACCAGGCCCGTGCCCAGCTCGGTGTGCGCCGGGCCGACCAGTTCCCCACCCTCAACGCAGCCATGACCGGTGCCCGCACACCCAACAGCAATGGGGCCATCAACAGCGCCTACAGCGCCGGACTGACGGTGACCGCTTATGAGCTTGACTTCTTTGGCCGGGTCGCCAGCCTCAAGGAACAAGCCCTGGCCCAGGTGCTGGCCAGTTCAGAAGCGGCCCAGACAGTTCAGATCAGCCTAATCGCCACGGTGGCGCAGAGCTGGTTGAACCTGCTCGCTGACGAAGAACTGCTGGCCGTGTCGCGGCAGGCGTTGGACTCCCGCGCTGAATCCCTTAAGCTGGTGGAACTCAAAGTCCGGCACGGGGCAGCTTCGGACTTTGAACGCCGCAGTGCACAAACTCTGCTGGAGTCGACCCGTGTCACGCTGGCCCAGCAAATGCGCCAGCGCGCTCTGGACGAAAACGCCTTGACTTTGCTGATTGGACAGCCCATCAGCGACACCTATCGGGCACAGTGGACACCGAACAAGCTGGGGCAACTGGTATTTGCCGAACTACCGGCCGGACTGCCCTCTGACCTACTGGCCCGGCGTCCTGACATTCGCCAGGCCGAGCAATTGCTGGTGGCCAGCAATGCCAATATCGGCGCTGCGCGGGCCGCATTTTTTCCACGTATCAGCCTGACGGCCGGTGCCGGATCGGCCAGCACAGCGCTTTCCGGCCTGTTCAAGGACGGATCCTGGGGCTGGACCCTGGCGCCCCAACTGGTGCTACCGATCTTTGATGCCGGCCGCAACCAGGCTAATCTGGACGCGGCAAGAACCGGCCGTGAGATGGCTGTGGCACAGTATGAAAAAGCCATTCAAAGCGCTTTCCGCGAAGTGGCTGATGCCTTGGCCAGCCGGGCCACATTGGTCGAACAGCTGCAGGCCCAGCAAGCACTGCTGGACGCTGAAACTGCACGCAGCCAGTTGACGCAGCTGCGCCTTCAGCATGGCGTGGCCAACCAGCTTGATTGGCTGGACGCCCAGCGCGCCTTGTTCAGCACCCAACAGGCGTTGGTACAAACCCGACTGGCCAGTTTGCAAAATCAGATCGCTTTGTTCAAGACACTGGGCGGTGGCACGGGAACGGCCCCGGGGATTTAAGCCCCACCGACTGACACACCATCGCATTTGCGCTGACAATCCTTGCTCTTGTCGCTTTGGCTTAAGGCACAAGGTCTCAACCACTGATTGAATGACATCCATGAACATCACCACTCTCACCCTCACCGCAGCGCTTGTTCTGTCTGTGGTCGGCTGCTCTAAAACAGACACCTCCAACACCAGCGCAACACCGAACCCGTCCACGACAGCGCCGGCGGCCACCGTGCCTGCGGCCCAGGCAGGCTCAAGCTACGACCTGGTGGCGTCCAAAGGCAAAGGCTTTGCCGTGGGCGCCCTGATGAGCGCGCAGCCGGTCTATGTGTTGTTTGACCCGCAATGCCCGCACTGCGGACGTTTGTGGCAGGCCGCCTTGCCACTGCACAACAAGGTGAAGTTTGTCTGGATTCCGATCTCATTCAACCCAACCAAAAGCCTGCCGCAAGGTGCCGCTTTGCTCAGCGCCGCCAACCCGGTCGACACCATGACCGCACACGAGCAGTCCTTGCTGGCAGGCACGGGCGGCATGGCGGCCAGCGCCGATGTGCCCGAAGAGATCAAACAGGCCATCAACAACAACACCCAGTTGCTCAATCAGCTGGGCGTGGATTCGGTGCCGTTTTTGCTGGGTAAACACAGAAAAACCGGCGATATCGTAAGTTTCAACGGCGCTATGGAGACGGCCGCCTTGGCAAATTTGCTGGGCGTCGAATAAGCTGACACAACCCGACCCGGACGGCGGCCCGACGCCCCACAGACCTTGAACTCTGTGGGACGGACCTATCAGGCTGTGGACCCTGTGGGATGGACTTCAGTCCACCATGGTCGACTGAAGTCGACCCCACAAAGCTCAGGTAGTTGCGGGTTCCTGAAGCTCTGGCTTGGATTTACCCTCTTTCTTGGGCAGAGGCTGGATGTCCAACAAGACTTCGGTTTTACTCTCATCCCTGTCGTCCAGGTCCACCGTCAAACGCCCGCCATCAACCAGACGGCCAAACAGCAATTCATCGGCCAGGGCGCGGCGAATGGTGTCCTGAATCAGACGTTGCATGGGCCGTGCACCCATGAGTGGATCGAAGCCTTTTTTGGCCAGGTGCTTGCGCAGCTTGTCGGTGAACGTGACCTCGACCTTTTTGTCAGCCAGTTGTGCTTCAAGCTGCAGCAGGAACTTGTCCACCACCCGTATGATGACGTTTTCATCAAGCGCCTTGAAGCTGACAATGGCATCGAGCCGGTTGCGGAACTCGGGGGTGAACATGCGCTTGATGTCGGCGATCTCGTCGCCCGCTTCGCGCGGGTTGGTAAAGCCAATGGTGGCTTTGTTCATGGTCTCGGCACCGGCATTGGTCGTCATGACGATGATGACGTTGCGAAAGTCCGCTTTGCGGCCGTTGTTGTCTGTCAGCGTGCCATGGTCCATGACCTGCAACAGTACATTAAAAATGGCCGGGTGCGCTTTCTCGATTTCGTCCAACAACAGCACACAGTGCGGCTTTTTGGTGATGGCTTCGGTCAGCAGGCCACCCTGATCAAAGCCAACATAACCCGGGGGCGCTCCAATCAGGCGGCTCACGGCGTGCTGCTCCATGTACTCACTCATGTCAAAGCGAATCAGCTCGATACCCATGATGTAGGCCAACTGCTTGGCCGACTCGGTTTTGCCAACGCCGGTGGGGCCACTGAACAAAAAGGTACCAATCGGCTTGTCACCCTTGCCCAGGCCCGAGCGTGACATCTTCACGGCCGAAGCCAGCATGTCGAGCGCTTTGTCCTGACCAAACACCACGTTGCGCAAATCGCGCTCCAGGGTCTTGAGCTTGCCGCGGTCATCGTTGGACACATTGGCCGGCGGGATGCGGGCAATCTTGGCCACGATGTCTTCGACCTCGGCCTTGGTGATGATTTTCTTGCGCTTGGACGGCGGCAGGATGCGCTGGGCGGCACCGGCCTCATCAATCACATCGATGGCCTTATCTGGCAGATGACGGTCGTTGATGTACTTGGCGCTCAGCTCAGCGGCCGCCTGCAGGGCCGCCACGGCATATTTGACGTTGTGGTGCTCTTCAAAGCGCGACTTGAGGCCCTTCAGAATTTCAACCGTTTGCTCGACCGTGGGTTCGACCACATCGACTTTTTGGAAACGACGCGACAAGGCCGCATCCTTCTCAAAAATTCCGCGGTATTCGGTGAACGTGGTGGCACCAATACATTTGAGCGCGCCCGAACTCAAGGCCGGCTTGAGCAGGTTGGAAGCATCGAGCGTGCCGCCCGAGGCCGCGCCAGCACCGATCAGGGTGTGAATTTCGTCGATGAACAAAATGGTGTTGGGCTTGTCCTTGAGCGCCTTCAGCACGCCCTTTAGCCGCTGCTCAAAATCGCCCCGGTACTTGGTCCCTGCCAGCAGGGCACCCATGTCGAGCGAATAGACGATCGAATCGGCCAGAATCTCGGGCACCTCTTTTTGGGTGATGCGCCAAGCCAGGCCTTCGGCGATGGCCGTCTTGCCAACACCGGCCTCGCCGACCAGCAGCGGGTTGTTTTTGCGCCGACGACACAGGATCTGGATGACGCGCTCGACCTCGTACTCGCGCCCAATCAACGGGTCAATCTTGCCGTCCTTGGCGAGTTGATTCAGGTTTTGCGTGAATTGCTCCAGCGGAGAAGATTTCTCATTCTTTTCGCTGGTCCCTTCCTCGGCCTCTGCCGGACTGTCTGTCGACCGGACGGGCTCGGGCGGATCGCTCTTTTTAATGCCATGGGCAATAAAATTGACCACATCAAGGCGCGTCACCCCCTGCTGGTGCAGGTAATAAACCGCATGCGAGTCTTTTTCGCCAAAAATAGCCACCAGCACGTTGGCGCCAGTCACTTCTTTTTTGCCGCTGCCAGTGGACTGTACGTGCATGATGGCACGTTGAATAACCCGCTGGAAACCCAGCGTGGGCTGGGTATCCACGTCTTCGGTACCGGCAACCTGCGGCGTGTTGTCCTTGATGAAGGTGATCAGGGACTTGCGCAAATCATCGATATTGGCCGAGCAGGCCCGTAACACCTCGGCAGCGCTGGGGTTGTCGAGCAACGCCAAGAGCAAATGTTCCACAGTGATGAATTCATGGCGCTGTTGACGCGCCTCAACAAACGCCATGTGGAGGCTGACTTCCAGTTCTTGGGCAATCATAAAGTTCCTTTGATAGCTTTTGTTTCAGGCTTCAACTGTAATCGGATTTCTAATTCATTTGCGCGCGTCGGGATTCAATCTCGTGCTAGGCCACAGGTTCACAAAAGCACTTCAGCGGATGCCCGGACTTGGCCGCCGCGTCCAGCACCTGATCGACCTTGGTGGCAGCCACATCGCGTGAATAAACACCACACACCGCTTTACCCTCCAGGTGGATCTTGAGCATGATCCGGGTCGAGGTTTCGAGGTCTTTGCTGAAGAACTCCTGTAACACCATCACCACAAATTCCATCGGTGTGTAGTCGTCATTGAGCATGACCACCTGGTACATCTGGGGCGGTTTGGTGCGCTGCGTGCGGCGCTCCAGCACCACGGTACCGTCGCTTTCAGCAGGTGGAATGGGTTGGGCAGGAACAATTTTGGGGATTTTGGTAGCCATGGGTCGATTTTATCGGTCTGGTTTCTGCAAACGCGCAAAGGTCTTGCGAAACTTGGCCACCTTGGGCGCGGCCACCGCCATGCAATAACCCTGATCAGGGTGCTTTTCAAAAAAATCCTGGTGATAGTCTTCTGCCTGCCAGTAATTGGCTTGCGGCAACACCTCGGTCACGATAACACGCGGATAAACCCCGCTGCTGCCAAGTTCTGCGATCAGCACCAAGGCTGCCTGCTGCTGCTCTGGCGTGGTGAAATAAATGCCGCTTCGGTACTGCGTGCCGTGGTCATTGCCTTGTGCATTGGGCGTGGTGGGGTCGTGAATGACAAAGAAAATCTCCAGAATTTCACGCACACTGATTTGCGCTGGGTCATAGACCAACTTGACGACTTCGTTGTGTCCCGTGCGTCCAGTGCACACCTGTTCGTAGCTGGGTTGCAAGGTTTCACCATTGCAGTAACCCGATTCCACATCGAGCACACCTTTAACCCGCACAAAAACCGCCTCGGTACACCAGAAGCAGCCTCCGCCCAGTGTGATGGTTTGATTTGGTGGATGCATACCTTGGCCTTTTGATAAATCGAGTTGAAAAATAAGCTATGCATTCATGCTAGCTGCAAAACGAGAAACCTGATGCGGCTGGGTCTTTGTGTGAATTGACACCTCAAACAGCTTCAAGCTAAACTAATAACCCATTAGTCATTAATTCAATGTCAGATTCCAATCCTCAGAATACAGCCCCATCCGACCACCCGATCCGGCGCTCGCGCCGCAAAGAGGCGCGCCCCGGCGAATTGCTGGCTGCTGCACTGGACTTGTTTGTCGAGAAAGGTTTTGCCGCTACCCGGGTGGAAGAAGTGGCGCAACGCGCCGGGGTCTCCAAGGGCACGCTTTTTTTGTATTTTCCAAGCAAGGAAGAATTGTTCAAGGCGGTGGTGCGCGAGAACATTTCCGGCCGTTTTGCCGAATGGAGTGACGAAATTGACCGTTTTGAAGGCAGTACCCACGACATGCTGCGCGACTGTCTGTTCAATTGGTGGGAACGCATTGGTTCCACCCAGGCCAGCGGCATCCCCAAGCTGATCATGAGCGAAGCGCAAAACTTCCCTGAGTTGGCCAGCTTCTACCAGCAAGAAGTGATGCAACCCGGCACTGCCCTGATCGAGCGTATTCTGAAGCGGGGTGTGGCACGCGGTGAATTTCGCCCGATGGACTTCACGTATGGTGTTTACCTGGTGCTGGCCCCAATGCTTTTTTTGGTGCTTTGGAAACATTCATTAGGCCTCTGCTGCGGCAACCACGCGCAACTTGACCCTCATCAATACCTGTCGGCCCAACTCGACATGCTGACCCACGGCTTAAGTCAACCCAACCCTTCCCTGGAGCACCCCTTGCCATGAAACCCTGGATGAAATGGACGCTGGCCGGCCTCGTTGTGGCTTTGCTGGTGGCTGGCACACTGCGCACCATGTCGGCACGTCAAACCCGCCAAGCCGCCCTTGGCGCGCAACAGGCAGCCCAAAAATCGCAAGTCAGCATCGCCTTGGCGGCGAGCGACCTGGTGCGGGTCAAAACCCTTGAATTGCAGCAAACCGTGCTGATCTCAGGGCCCATCAAAGCCGTGAATACGGCACTGGTCAAGGCGCGCGTACCCGGTGAGTTGCGGGATCTGACCGTGCGCGAGGGTGACGCGGTACGCGTCGGACAGGTGCTGGCCCGCATCGACCCGACCGAGTCCGATGCCCGCTTGCGCCAGGCCCGCCAGCAAGCAGCTGCCGCCAAGGCCCAGGTAGCCATTGCCCAGCGCAGTTTTGACAACAACCGGGCGCTGGTGGCACAGGGGTTTATCTCCAGCACCGCGCTGGCGTCATCACAAGCCAGCCTGGACGCGGCCCAAGCCAGCTATGAAGCGGCGCAATCGGGGGCTGACCTGGCCGCCAAAGCGCGCGACGATACGGTGTTGCGTGCCCCTATTTCCGGGCAAATTTCCCAACGACTGGCACAGCCGGGTGAACGTGTGCCGGTAGATGCCCGCATTGTGGAGATCGTCGACAACCGGCAACTTGAGCTGGAAGCCAGCCTGAATGCGGCAGATTCGCTGCAAGTCAAAGTGGGACAAAGCGCCCAGCTGACACTGGACGGTACCCATCAGGTGATCCATGCCAAAGTGGCGCGAATCAACCCCAGTGCGTCCGTCGGCAGCCGTGCCGTGCTGGTCTATCTGACACTTGAGCCCGATGCCAAAGTGCGCCACGGCCTGTTTGCACAAGGCAGCCTGAACGTGGGTGCCTTGACAACCCTGGCCTTGCCCTTGAGCGCCGTGCGCACCGACAAACCACAACCCTATGTGCAGTTGGTCAACCAAAGTCAGGTGCAATACGCCAACGTGACACTGGGCGTGCGTGGCAACCTGGCAGACCTTCCCATGGTGGCCGTAACTGGCGTGCCCGAAGGCAGTATGGTGATTGACAGCTCGGTCGGCAGCCTGCGTGTCGGCACGCTGGTAACAACAAACGCACAAGGACCCAAGTAAATGTGGTTCACCCGCGTCAGCCTTCACAACCCGGTGTTTGCCACCATGGTCATGCTGGCCCTGGTGGTGCTAGGACTTTTTTCCATGCAGCGCCTGCAGGTAGACCAGTTCCCCAACGTGGATTTTCCGGTGGTGGTGATCAGCACCGACTACCCCGGGGCCTCACCCGAAATTGTCGAAAGCGAAGTCACCAAAAAAATAGAAGAAGGGGTTAATTCGATTGCCGGCATCAACGCCCTGACGTCGCGCTCTTATGAGAGCCAGTCGGTGGTCATCATCGAATTCGGATTACACATCGATGGACGCAAAGCCGCTGACGATGTGCGTGAAAAGGTGGCCGCCATTCGCGCCACCCTGCGCACCGAAGTCAAAGAGCCGCGAGTGCTGCGTTTTGATCCGGCCAGCCGTGCCATCTGGTCCGTAGCGGTGTTGCCCGATGCCAACGCAAGCGCGTCGCTCAATGCGGTGGAACTCACCAACTGGGCTGAACAAACGCTGAAAAAGCGCCTGGAAAACGTGCGAGGGGTTGGCTCCGTGGCCCTGGTTGGTGCCAGCAAGCGCGAAATCAATATTTACTTGAACCCGCAGGCCCTGGCCTCCTACGGCATCACGCCCGAGCAGGTGGTGAATGCCGTGCGCAATGAAAACCAGGACTATCCAGTGGGAAGCATCCGCTCCAGCGCGCAAGACCGGGTGATCCAGATCGCCGCGCGCGTGCAACGCCCCGAGGACTTTGGCCGTATCATCATCACGCGCAAAAACGGTGCCGCAGTACGGGTTGACCAACTGGCAGAGGTCATCGATGGGGCGCAAGAGATTGAAAGCCTGGCGCTTTACAACGGCCAGCGTACGCTGCTCCTGAACGTGCAAAAGTCGCAGGACGAAAACACCATTGCCGTGGTTGACGGCCTGAACAAGACACTGGTGGAACTACAACAGCAGCTACCCCCCGGTGTCAAGCTGACGCAAATCACCGATGGTTCGCGGCAAATCAGGGTGTCGGTCTCCAATGTGCGACAAACCCTATTTGAGGGTGCACTGCTTACCGTACTGATCGTGTTTTTGTTTTTGAACTCCTGGCGTTCCACCGTCATCACGGGCTTGACACTGCCCATTGCCCTGATCGGTACATTTTTCTTCATGAACCTGCTGGGCTTCACCATCAACATGATCACCATGATGGCGCTGAGTTTGTGCGTCGGCTTGCTGATTGACGACGCCATTGTGGTGCGGGAAAACATTGTGCGCCATGTACAAATGGGCAAGGGCGCGTTTGACGCGTCGATGGATGGCACGCGTGAAATTGGCCTGGCTGTGTTTGCCACCACTCTGTCGATCGTGGCGGTGTTTTTACCAATTGGCTTCATGGGCGGCATCATCGGCAAATTTTTTCACGAATTTGGCCTGACCATAGTAGCCGCGGTGCTGATCTCGATGTTTGTCAGTTTTACGCTCGACCCGATGCTGTCCTCCATCTGGCACGACCCGAGCATCGAAGCCCATGGCAAACACCACGCCCCGCGCACGCTCTATGACAAGACCATTGGGCGCGTCACCCTGCTGTTTGATCTGGGCACCGACGCGCTGGTTGACATTTACCAAAGCATTCTGCGATGGGCGTTGGACCACAAACTCAGCACAGTGGCCATGGCGCTGGTGATCTTTGTCAGCAGCATTTTCATGGTGCCGCTGTTGGGTACCGAGTTTGTTCCCAAGTCTGACTTTTCCGAGACCAACCTCACTTTCAACACGCCGGTGGGCTCGTCGCTCGAAGTTACCGAAGCGCGGGCGCGCCAGGTGGAAGGCATCATCCGCTCCTTCCCCGAGGTCAACTACACCCTGACCACCATCAACACCGGCAATGCCCAGGGCAAGATGTACGCCAGCATCTACATCCGGCTGCTGGACCGCAAGCAGCGCACGCGCGGTGTCGATGACATGTCCACCGTGTTGCGCCAGCGCCTGCGCGAGGTGCCGGGCATCAGCGTGACCCATGTCGGACTGCTGGACCCGGTGGGTGGCCAAAAGCAGATCGCTTTTTCTATCCAGGGTGCCAACATGGACGAGCTCTCAAGGCTGAACGGGCTGGCGTTGGAAAAAATCCGCACGGTGCCCGGTCTGGTCGACCTGGACTCGACCCTGAAACCCGACAAACCCACACTCGATGTGCAGGTGCGCCGCGACGTTGCCTCCGACCTGGGGTTGAGCGTAGCGCAAATTGGCTCGTCCCTGCGCACACTGGTGGCCGGTCAAACCGTGGGCAATTGGCGCGCCCCAGACGACCAGACCTATGACGTGAACGTGCGCCTGTCACCCCAATCGCGCAATCAGCCACAAGACTTGAACGCCCTGCCCTTCACCGTGGGTTCACAGGCCGACGGCAGCGCCCGCGTGGTGCGGCTTGACCAAGTGGCCAATGTGGTTGAATCCACCGGTAGCAACCAGATCAACCGGCGCGACCTGACGCGCGAGGTGGCCATCACCGGCAACGTGTCGGGACGATCGGCCGGCGAAGTGTCGGCCGACATCAAGACGGCGATGGACAGCATTGCCATGCCGCCAGGCTACAGCTACAAGTTCAGCGGTTCGGTCAAGGACATGGCGGAAGCCTTTGCTTACGCACTTTCAGCCCTGGCGCTCGCAGTGATCTTTATCTACATGATTCTGGCCAGTCAGTTCAAGAGCTTTTTCCAGCCGCTGGCGCTCATGACGGCACTGCCACTGACGCTGATTGGCGTGGTGCTGGCGCTGATGTTGTTCAACTCCACTTTGTCGATGTTCTCGGTAATCGGGGTGGTGATGTTGATGGGCCTGGTGACCAAAAATGCCATTTTGCTGGTGGACTTTGCCATTCGGGCGCGCGAGGACGGCCTGAACCGACACGACGCCCTGCTGATGGCAGCCAAAGTGCGCTTGCGACCCATCCTGATGACCACGCTGGCCATGATTTTTGGCATGCTGCCGCTCGCCTTTGCCCTGTCCGAGGGTTCCGAGATGCGCGCCCCCATGGGTCAGGCGGTGATTGGCGGGGTAATCACATCATCATTGCTGACGCTTGTGGTGGTGCCAGTGGTCTACTGCTACATGGATGATTTGGCGCAATGGTTGCGCAGATTTTGGCGTGAAACCGCTTCAAAAGACACACAAACAAAGGCTATTGACGGCCTCAACAGCTAAAATCAAATGATTCCGTTAACATACCCCCTGGAGTACCAAAAATGAACTTGCAAAACGTGGAACAGGCCCGCTATTACATGATCGAGCAACAAATCCGACCCTGGGATGTGTCTGATGCTGCGGTACTGGACCTGCTGACAAGTGTCAAGCGCGAGGACTTCGTGCCTTTGGCACAAAAATCCCTAGCCTTTGTTGACATGGCCATCGCGCTGCCAGGTGGCCAAAACATGTTGCCGCCCCGCGTGCAAGCCCGTTTGTTGCAGGATGCCGCTGTCAAACCCACCGACAAGGTGCTGGAAATTGGCACCGGATCGGGTTACATGACCGCACTGCTGGCACACCAGGCGCAACGCGTGATCTCCCTGGAAATCAACCCTGAAATTGCCGACATGGCCCGTGCCAACCTGCAGCGCGCCGGCATCCACAACGCAGAAGTGCGTCAGGTGGACGGCGCCAAAGGTACACCCGCCGACGCGCCTTTTGATGTCATTTTGCTCGGCGGTTCAGTGGCCGAGGTTCCGCAATCTTTGCTGAACCTGCTCAAGGTCGGCGGCCGCCTGGTGGGCATCGTGGGCGAAGAGCCCATCATGCACGCGCAGGTGATTACCCGCACCAGTGAAACCAACTTCACCTCTGTCGACAAATGGGACGACAACGCGCCCCGTTTGCTTAATTTCCCGCAACCCAGCACATTCAAGTTTTAAACATGGTTAAACACGTCCGACCAATTCAACTCAAAGACTGGCTTGAGGCTGTGCGCGGCCACGGCGACCCAGTGGTGCTTGACGTGCGCGAGCCCCACGAGCTGCGCACGGCCAGCATCAAGGCCGAGGGTTTTGAGCTCATCACCATCCCGATGGGTGTGATCCCGCCGCGGCTGAATGAGCTGGACCCCGACCAGCCGGTGGCCTGCCTGTGTCACCATGGCGCTCGCAGCATGCAAGTGGCAAATTTCCTGAAAGCACGCGGCTTCAAACACGTGGCCAATGTGTCGGGCGGCATCAACGCCTGGTCCTCTGAAGTCGACCCCAGCGTGCCACGTTACTGATTCAGTGCGCTTTTCCCACCCGACCCCGCTAGCTACCTTTACCTCAGGCACAACATCATGATATTGCGTCAACTCCCCGTTACTCTGGCCCTGACTGCCGCCTTTGTGCTGCCCGCACAGGCCCAAAGTCTGGTGGAACTCTATGACGCAGCGCGCAGCTTTGATTCCAGCTACCAATCGGCCAAGTCGCTGTATAACGCCAACCTGTCCAAAGCGGAACAAGCCCAGGCGGGGCTGTTGCCCAGCGCCAATCTGGCAATGGGTATGAACCGCACCAACGTCTCAAGCAACACAGCAGCGTTTGACCGAGGCAGCTACGGAAACCAAAGCGCCACCTTGAGCGCCACCCAGCCGTTGTACCGCCCAGCCAATGCGGCTACGGCGGCACAGGGGAAAAAATCGATTGCCGTGGCGCAAGCACAATTGCAGACGGCAGATCAAGACCTGATCGTGCGTGTCAGCCAGGCCTACTTTGACGTACTCGCCTCCAGTGACAGCCTGAACTTTGTCAAGGCCCAAAAAGCTGCTGTATCCGAGCAACTGGCGTCCGCCAAACGCAACTTCGAAGTTGGCACCGCGACCATCACCGACACCCGCGAGGCGCAAGCGCGCTTTGACCTGGTGCTGGCTCAAGAAATAGCAGCCGACAACGATTTGCGGGTCAAAAAGCTGGCACTGGATCAATTGACCGGTAAAGCCGGGGCAAGCCCCAAGCCACTGGCGGTACCGATCGTCATGGCACCCGTAACGCCCAATGATGTCACCCGTTGGGTGGCGCAATCAGAAGAAATGAGCCCGGCCGTGCGCCAGGCCCAACTGGGCCTGGAAGTGGCCCAACTCGAAACCCAAAAAGCACAGGCGGGCAACAAGCCCACGCTGGATTTAAGCGGCAGCTACAACGTCACCCAAAATAATGGTTCGTCCGGTACCACAATGGACTACCGCACCAATGTGGCGCAAGTTGGCTTGAGCTTTAACCTGCCACTGTTTGCTGGTTACGCCATTCAAAACCGCATCAAGGAAACCCTGTCACTGGAAGACAAGGCCCGCAGCGATGTCGATACGGCCAAGCGTGGTGTAGCCCAAGCAACGCGAACCGCATTTTTTGGTGTCGAGTCGGGTCTGGGGCAAGTCAAGGCGCTGGAAGCGGCCGAGGCTTCCAGCCAGAGCGCACTTGATGCCACCAAATTAGGCTACCAAGTGGGCGTACGTATCAACATCGATGTGCTCAATGCCCAAACCGCCCTGTTTGACACCAAGGCCAAGCTGGCCAAAGCGCGCTACGACGTGCTGCTGGGCGGTTTGAAGCTACGCCAGGCCAGCGGCACGCTGAAGGCGGACGACCTCAATGCCGTCAACGCCTTGATGGCCAAGTAAACATTTTTATCAAGGCAACTGATAGATGTAAGTGACACCAATGAAATTAACGTTTTGGCCTGATTTTTGACCCAGTGTGGTTCCATCAGAGTAGGTGTATGGCACACCGTTATAGCCCCAGGCCCAATCGTTGTATGTGGAATTCTGGTGCACCAAATCAACACGCACTGCTGATTTCTTGTCCAGTGCATACTTGCCAAACAATTTCAGGGCAGTCTGCCGGAAAGTGATGTCAGGCAGTCCACCACTCGCCGCGAGCGAGGCCACCGTATAGGCATCAGCCGTTCCGTCGAGACTTTGCGCGTATTTGCTGACATCATCCACAAAGGACAAACTGCCACCCAATTCCAGTTGGTTATTCGGCTTGGCGGTAAACCCCAGCCCAAAACTGGTATTGCTGTTGTCAAACGCCAGGTTGTAACCGGCGTAGCGTGCTTGATTGAAGGTTTGCACACCCGTTGACGCATAACCGTTCAGTTGCAATCTGAACGAAACGGCATACGACCAGTCCACGCTGAGTTGATTCATGCGGGTGTCTTTCAGACCATAGACACTTGGCGAGCTGTACTTGTCAGTGCCTTCTTCGGCACTGAACTGAACAGACCAATCCTTATTTGGCATCCAGTCAGCATGGATTTTGATTTTGTCCCGCTGGCGGTCGGCCAAATTCGGCATGAAAATACCATTCACGAGCGCTGGATCAGCCAGGTTGGTCACGGGCGACACACCCAGGCCGCTGGTGTCTTTGAGCCAGGTTGAACCGTCGCGCTTGCTGCTTGACAGGCTGATGGCGCCGCTCAGATTCTCTGACATTCGACGGCGCAACTCTGCGCGCAAGCCAGTCTCTTCAGTGGTTTCGCGCAACGCCGTGATACCTGCAACAGCACTGGTGGGTGTAAAATCGCTTCGATCAATCAAGGCGTAGTCGAGACCCAGGCTACCCCGATAATCAGGGCTGAACTGCCAGTTAGCTTGCAGTTTGGTACTGGTCTTTTGATTGGAAAGCTGTTGATTGGTATACGGCGTGACGCCGACTAGGTTGTAAGCAAGGATCGGCGTCTGATCATCCTTGTTAAGGTAACGCACATCCGCTAACAATGAGAGCTTGGGCATGGGACGAGAAGTAACGCCCAATTGCACCAGGGATGTATTAACACGCCCACCCAGACTGGTCGTACCGGGGAGGCTGGCAACCACAAAACCATCGTCCTGAGAGGCTGTACTGTAGGCCAGCTTGAACGTGCCGCGTGTTTTGTCGGTAAAGTTGTAATTGCCACTCACATCAAGCTGGTGCGACTGGTTGTCCGGGGGCAGTGCCACAGCTTGGTTCAAATACCCAAGCAAACCAGCACTCACCGGTAACAACGTGCCGACTGGGTTGTATAAATTTCCTGCAACTACCGGGTTCAGCGACGCATTGGCATTGCGATAAAAAGAGCCATAGTAGCCCACGCTGAACCGCAGCTTTTCAAGTGCATAGCTCAATCGTGCGTCTATCTGGCTGTGGTTCGAATCAACGGATTCAGGCAACATCAGCGTGGCCCAACCCACGCTTATCCCTGTGGTACCAAGGCAAGTTGGGTCGTACACCGTAGGGCAGTTCATGCCGATCCCAAACAATCGGGAGCCCTTTTTCTCTTCGGTTTTCAAATCAACGGCCAACTGCATACGTGAGTTAATGATCTTGGTGTAACCCACACCCAGCTTGCTACGCTTGGTTTGCAAATCAAAATTCGAACCTGTGCCGGCACCACCGACCAAGGCGAGCACCTGAGGCACGGTTGAACCCGCGTTCAGCAAACCTGTATTCACCTGACTGGTTTCGTTTCGCACCAGACCCAAATACTCGGCAGTAAATTTCCATTCGCCTGGCTTTTTCCACACCAGGTTCAGTTCGCGCGTATCACCCAGTAAATCAGAGCCGTGAAAATCGACCCAATGGCCAGTCTCTTCCTGGCGCAAGCTGTAATCAATCCCCAACATGCCGGCAACGCTACTGTCTTTGCGTATGCCACTGTATTGATCGAACAAGCCGCGGTCTGCACGCTCACCATCAAGCACACCAGCACCAACAAAAATAGTGGTTTCGGCAGGGCTTGTTTGAGCCTGGACCGGCATGAAGGCGACCCATACGGCAAGTGTCAATGCAGAACGCTGAAAATAATTTGATGAAATTGGCTTAAACATGATGATTCTCCGTGCTTCAGCGCATCAAGGGGTTGGTGATGGAGGGACTGTTGGAGCCGTGAACCTGCGTGTGACAGTTCATGCAACTCCGACCCTGCCACATATTGACCACGTTTTTGCCATTGGTCGTACTGGTGATTTGAGGCACAGCCTGACCTGCTGCAGCGGGTGCGTAGACACCGCTTTGGCCACCCAACGCACCCACACCGCCCGAAACGTGTGGGGTATGGCATTGCTGACACAAAAGAGGCGCACGCGCCGTGAGCATGCCAGCCACCACGCTGCCGTGCGAGTTATGGCAGTTGACACAATTTTCAGCCACCGGTTCATGTTGCTGCACGAACGGACCACGCTTTTCAGCGTGGCAGGTGTAGCAGGTGTCGTTAATGGTGTCTCGCTTCACAAGCTTGGGGCCGGCTGACCCGTGCGTGTTGTGGCAATCAGAGCACGTCATCTTGCCCTCAGGAATGGGGTGATGTGATGGCTTGGCGAGTTGGCTACGCTGCTCGGCATGGCATGTATAGCAAACTTCAGTCTGTCCGGCCTTGGTTAGCACCTTGTCATGATTCGCGTGTACCTTATGGCAGTTGTCACATGCCACATCTGCCGCCTCATGCTGGCTACCCGACCAAAGCGTGCGCTTGTGGTCCTTGTCATGGCAACTCTGGCAAGCCTGACTGCGGGTATGCGCCTCATTGGTAGTGAGTTTGCCAAAGAGCTTGCCAAACGACACATCAGGTTTGGGAAGTGGGCTCGAACCGGTCTTGTCGTAGGCATGCGCCTTACTCGGTCCGTGGCAATCAAGGCAGTCTGGCGCACGCTTGTCTGCCAAGAAGCCGTGTGCTGATCGACTCATGCCCGGCAGGTCGTCCTCATCATGGCAAGTGACGCAGAAAGCCGCGCCGGTCGGTTCAGGTTCTGCTGCCCAGGCTGCACCCAGTGCGCCAAAAAGACTGAAACAGAAAAAAGCTATCACATGTTTGATACGCATCCGGATTCCCCTACAGGTCCAATTTTGATATTTTTCAGTGAGGAACTTTCCTACTGATCATGAAAAAACGGGGGGGCCCGTAAACCCCCCCGTCTGTAGACCATGGTAACGCTTAACGCTTACTGTTGACCGTGAACGATGTCAACACCCTTGAAGCCACCCGATGCGTGGCAATCGTCACAAGTTTCGCGTGGCAAGGCAGTAGAGCCTGTCAAACCCGCCACTGCACCTTGAGTCATATTACCGAACGCTGAACCACCAAAGGAGGTGACGTGTCCGATGGCCACGCTGGAGTCATGGCATGAGGTGCAGCTTGCTGCTTTGGGCGAGATCACCGGCAACTTCGACATGTCAATACTGGTACAGGCGAGGGTATTGGCCAAAACGGTACCCGTTGCGCCAACACAGGCACCTGTGGCCGCAAACTCATCGATCAAAGTGCTCGAAAATACACCCGCAGTTTTTGACAAACTCGTGCTGATCACCGCTGCACCCAGCGGCCCAAGATCGTTTTTGTAGGAGTTGTTAACGTGGCAGGCGTTGCAATTGATGCCAACACCCGGCCAAGCCACCTCGGCGGCATAGTTCTCCGTACCAGCCGTCATCGGTGTCACACCATCAGCCAGCAGCAAACCATTTTTACCGAAAGCACCAACCACCTTGTTGCCGTGTGTGAACGGATAAGTGCGCTTGGTGTTGCCATGGATGCCGTGAATCATGTTCTTGAACTGATACGACTCGTTCAATCGCAGACCATTCGTCCTGACGGTCGTCGAAGACCTGTTCGCGTCGTGACAGATCACGCAAGCTTCCACCGTATTACGGGCGCCACTGTGGAAGGCATTCGCCAGCGTGTTGGAACCAGATGTCGTTCCCAGTGCACCGTGGCAGGCATTGCACTTGTCATTGGAAACAATCACACGCCGCGCTTGCACGGCACCCGTCAAGGCAACATCCTTGAAAGTGTGCTGTGCAACCACATTGACCAGTGCTGCGGGGACCACGGCAGGGCGTGGGTCAAGCGATTTGAGCGCAAGTTGTGGCTCCTTGATCTGGCCAATGCTCACCACACGGGCAGTGCCTGCGGCAACGGCGGTTGCCGTGTCTGCGGGTATCGGAACATCAACCGTATAGTGATTGGTACCGTCATTAACACCCTTGTAGGCAAATACATTCGCGCTGCTGCCGCCATTGTTGTAGGCAGAAAACTCGGTCACTGTCGTTGATTGGCCCACCATGTTTTGATAGGCCACATAAAAGCGCAGATTGCCAAACAGCGTGGTGCTGGCACATGAAGCGGCACTGACACACCCAGTCGTCAAGTCGTAAGCCGCGTTGCTGTTGGTCGGATCAGACAGAAAGTACTTGACGGTCACGTTTCGAGTCACTGAGTCATAGCTGGCACTTTCGATGTTCATCTTGTACTTGGCTGCATTCTCTTCATTCTGATTCCAGTGCACGACCTCCGACGAAATGTTGGAGCCCACTTTGTGGCAAGCCACGCATTGTGCATTGGTCATATCAATGGCAGCGGCACCTGCCCCAACCACGCTGCTGGCATAAGTTTTGTGAGTGGTTTCCCATACACCACCGGCCTTCGCGGTATGGCAGGTCAGGCACGACTCCTTGCTGACAGCAGTTTTCCAGTTGTCACCCTGTGGTGTTGCTGAATTGCTTGCGCTATGGCACTTGGTGCAATTGCGCAGGTCTTGCGGGAAACCCACTTCAGCGTAGTCATGCTTGGTGTCACGGTAGCCCCAGATTGTGTAGTCATCACCGGTGGCTGCCTTGATTCTGCGACCAGCGTGAATACTGTGAACCATGGTGGCAAGGTTAAGGTTGTTTCCGCTCTCCGGGTCCACCGTGCCAGGGTTGTGGCACATCACGCAGTACTGGGTGTCGACGCGGCCACCGCCGTGCAAGGCCAACTTTTCGTGGCAACTGTTGCAAGAGGCAACATCCGTCATCTTGCGAGTTTGACTCGCCACAACCGGCACCGACTTGCCATCCACAATTGTGAAGTCAAAGTAAGGATTGACGTTTACCGTTACACCAGCGGCATTCTGGTAACTCAACTGTATAGCGATCCGATGCGTGAGCGCAGGCTCATAGGTGACACCGCTGGTTTTGGTGACATCTGCGATATCGGTCTTGAAGGCGTAGGTGTAATAACCGTCAGGGTTATAGGTCAGTTGCCCAACAAGCGCTGCAGCAGCCACTTCTTCGAGCGACATTTGCCCGTCGGTTGTCGCTTGCAATGCCGAAGCAACGACTGGCGGTGTGCCTGCAATGGTTGCACCCGCTTTATTCGTGCTAATGTAGCTAACCCATTGGTCCGGGCTGCCACTGGTACCGGGCACCAATTTGGCGATGGCGAAGCGCACATTGGAGAGCGCCAGACCAGTCTTGACAGCACCATCCGAAAACACGGCGAAGTTGACCTTGGGTGGGCTATTGATGGTGACGGCGGGTACGCCCGCATCTTGCAAAACGGTGAACGACGCCGTAGGATTGCTTGCAGTGTCGTTCACCAGGGAAGCACTGGCTGTCGTGATGGCGGTATTGACCGCTGTTCCTGTCACGGGCGTTGTAACTGCGACTGTTCCGCTGCCGCCGCCACCGCAACCTGCTATGGCAAGCGATGCCAGCATCGCCGTACCCCACCGAAATAATGAATTTTTCATTTTTTCTCCGTCCTATTCAACTGTTTAAACACCCGTTTCACCCATTCGCCGCTTTAAAGCCTGTTCACAAATCTTCACACTGGCTTTACAACGATAAACAGTCGCGATCTTATAGCCCTACGACCCAAGTGGAAACGACAACGCGGCATTTAAGATTAATGCGTTTGATTTACATCAAACGAAATGAAATAGCGCGAGCGGAAAGTGGTTACCCCAGTTGATGCGATCTCACAAAAAAAACATTTGCCGGTAGACGTTTGCAGCGCCCTTGCGCATGACTCGCGCGGGCAGGTCGCTGCCTGGTGTAGCCCATACCGCTGCCCCAGAGCCTGGACATGGCACCCAGGGTATTTGGCAGAATGCGCACGCTCTGCAAGGCAACCACACGCCCGAACTAAATCGCAACAGTTTTTGAGTGACCGGGTAAGTCCGGGTCTGGCCTTTGCCTGCGAACAATTTAAGCGTCAGGGTTGGGTCTTCCAGGTCCGGCACGTCCTGAAGTCGCGCGTATCGATAGATATGGCGTGAAAGCTTTGGGCAGCAACTACGCCATGGGCATGGCCGAAGCCTGTAGCGCAGGCGCAATGCCAAGCTTGAAAAACAAATTTGAAACAAAAAGGACGCTGTGGGTCGCTACTATTTCTGCAAAGTCCCGTGAGAAATTTCGCGCACCACCACGCCCGCCAAGCGCTGGGCTGCACCCTGGTGGGATTGTGCGAAGCGGTTAGCCGCCAGACGGACGTTTTCCAAACGATGGCTGTCAAAACACAGCGTGCTGGCCACAGCAACGGCTTGGGCCAGATCCGCAACCCGCAGTGCCGCACCCGCCGCCAAGGCCTGCTCGGCCGCCTCCAAAAAATTGAAGGTGTGCGGTCCCATCACCACCGGACAGCCACAGGCGGCGGCTTCGATCAGGTTTTGACCCCCCAGCGGCTCAAAGCTGCCGCCCAGTAAGGCCGCGTCTGCCAGGCCGTAATAAAGCGCCATTTCACCCAACGAATCGCCAAGCCATATCTGCAGTTTTTCATCGGCCACGGCAGCCGGCCCGCCCTGCCCCCAGGCACTGCGCCGTTGCACGGCAAACCCATGCGATTCGATCATGGCCGCCACCGCGTCAAAGCGCTGCGGGTGACGCGGCACGATGAGCCATTGCACCTTTGCTGCATCGCGGGAAGCAAGGCCAAGTAGCTGCAGCAGCGCCAGCTCTTCACCTTCACGCGAGCTGGCGAACAACACCACAGGCAGTGACAGTTGCGCCCGCCATTGCTGCCCCAGCGCCAATTGGCTGGCGTTTGGCACCACATCAAACTTGAGGTTACCCAACACGCCCTGCACCTTGGCACCCAGCGACTGCAAGCGCTGCGCATCTTGCGGCGTTTGTGCCCAGACTGCCGTCAGCGCGGCAAAGGCTGGCCTTGCCAGCCAGCCCAGACGCTGCGCTTGCCTTAGAGATTTCTCACTCAAGCGGGCGTTCACCAACACCAGCGGGACACACAAGCGCTGGCAACCGTGGACCAGATTCGGCCAGACCTCGGTTTCCATCAGAATGCCCAGATCTGGCTTGAAGTGGTTCAGAAAGCGCTGCACAACAGCTGGCGTGTCCCACGGCTGCCAGGCTTGCAGGTCGCCTGTCTGCAGAAGTTTCAGGCCTTCAGCGCGGCCGGTGGCCGTGCCATGGGTGAGCAGCAAGCGCATCTGCGGCAACTGCTGACGCAGTGCCGTCACCAACACGGCAGCGGCACGGGTCTCACCCAGGGATACGGTGTGCAGCCATACCGTGGGGCCTGCATGTGCGGACACCGATTGGGCATAGCGGCCAAAACGCTCGTCAATGTATTGCCCATAACCTGGTTCCATCACACTGCGGCGCATCAATTTGCGCTTGAGTAATGGCTGAACCAGCCACATCAAACAGGAGTAAAACCAGCGAATCATGCGTCAGCCGCGCTGGAAAGCACCCCGAGCCAGGCCTGCCAGACGGCATCGACCGACGGGGTGGGCTGGGCAAATACGCTGCACTGGCGTGGTGAATATCGGGATTTTGTGGGGTCGACTTCAGTCGACCATGGCGGACTGAAGTCCGCCCTACAGCAGTCATGATCTGATTCCGCCAACGGGCCGGTGCGCCAGGCGGTGTCAAAGTTGTAAATCTGTACATGGAGCAGATTCAGCGCCACGGCGATGTGGCTCAGGCCGCTGTCGACCCCGATCACGCCATGACATGTGGCCAGCGCATCGGCGAGTACGTCCAGTGGCAAGACCGGCCACACCTGCGCGCGCGCCAAACCTTGGGCAATATCCCGCGCCACCAGTTGCTCAGCCGGGTTGCCATGTGGCAAGACCACGCCAAAACCGGCCTCATTGAGCCGTTGCGCCAGGTCACGCCAGTGCGCCAGCGGCCACTGCTTGTCTGCGCGCGAGGTGCCGTGCACCAGCGCCACCACGCCGCGCAGACCCGGCGCATGTGCCATTTCTGTGTTGACCAGCGGTACCTGTACCCTTTGCGCCACCAGCCCAAATATCAGGTCATCAGGCAAGCTGAAATGCAACGCCTGCGCACATAACTCGCGTGAACGCGTCACGGCGTGGCTGTGTGCTGGCAAGCTGATGGCCTGATGCGCCACCCAGCGCGCAGGTGCCTCAAAGCTGGAGCCTTCGGTCTGGTTGGCCAGGCCATAACGCTTGCCACCCTTGCTTAAACGGGCCAACCAGGCAACCAGCGCCGACTTTGTCAGGCCCTGCAAATCTATCACCGCGTCGTAGTGTTCCTGTTGCAGTTCGGCCTTGAACACCCCCCAGGCGCGACGCGTTTCATGGCTGAAGGGTGCTTTACGCCAGCGCCGCAAGTCACTGGCAATGACGCGGCGAACACCCTGGCAGCGTTGCACCAGCGACGCAAAGCCGCGCTCCACGACCCAGTCGATTTGCGCGTTCGGCGCGGCACACAGGATGTCCTGCACGGCTGGCATGGTGTGCACCACGTCGCCAAGCGATGACAGCTTGACGATCAAAATCTTCAATGCGCCGCCTCGTCCGTCACCGCACCGGGCAAGACCTGGTGCAGCAGCGCCATCATGTCGGTCTGGATACGTGCCAAGGCTTCGGGCGTATGGCCTTCAAAACGCAGTACCAGCACCGGCGTGGTGTTGGAGGCGCGAATCAAACCAAAACCATCGGGCCAATCGACCCGCAGGCCGTCAATGGTGTTGAGCGTGGCCGGCGCGGCAAAGTCGACCTGTGACACCAGTTGTGTCACCAGGGTTTGTGCCTGTCCTTCGGCGCACTTCACATTGAGTTCAGGGGTTGAAAAACTGCTGGGCAAGGCATTGAGCACCACGTTGGCGTCCGGCGACTGGCTCAAAATTTCCAGCAGTCGGCAACCGGCGTAGGTGCCGTCGTCAAAGCCGTACCAACGTTCTTTAAAAAAGATGTGACCGCTCATCTCGCCGCCCAACGGCGAGTCGATTTCTTTCATTTTGGCTTTAATGAGCGAATGGCCGGTCTTGAACATCATCGGCACGCCACCCGCCGCGGCAATGACCGGTGCCAGCCGCTGCGAACATTTCACGTCAAACACAATGGTGCCACCCGGCGCGCGCTGCAGGACATCACGGGCAAACAACATCATCTGGCGATCCGGGTAGATCGTGTTGCCCTCTTTGGTGACGATGCCCAGCCGGTCGCCGTCGCCGTCAAAGGCCAAGCCCAGTTCGGCATCGCCACTTTTGAGTGCGGCCATGAGATCACGCAGGTTCTCGGGCTTGCTCGGGTCGGGGTGGTGGTTGGGGAAATTGCCATCGACTTCGCTGAACAGCTCGGTCACCTCGCAGCCAATGGCACGCAGAATGCCTGGGGCGGAGGCACCGGCAATGCCGTTGCCGCAATCCACCACGATCTTCAGGGGGCGCGCCAGTTTGATGTCGCCCACGATGCGTGCCTGGTAAGCCGCCAGCACGTCAACGCTACGAATCTGGCCGCCCATGCGCAGTTCCCAGGTCTCGGTTTCCATCATGCGGCGCAGGGCCTGGATCTCGTCGCCATAAATGGCGCGACCCGCCAGCACCATCTTGAAACCGTTGTAGTCTTTGGGGTTGTGGCTGCCGGTGACCTGAATGCCGGAGGAAGCCAGGGTGTTGGCGGCAAAGTAAAGCATGGGGGTGGTCGCCAGGCCGATGTCGATCACCTCGACACCCACTTCAGCCAGGCCGCGCATCAGGGCAGCGCTCACGTCCGGGCCGCTCAGGCGGCCGTCACGGCCCACCGCCACCGCCGTTTGCCCTTCACGCAGGGCCACGGTGCCAAAAGCCCGACCCAGCGCTTGCGCCACCGACGTGTCAATGGTACTGGGCACGACACCGCGGATGTCATAGGCCTTGAAAATGGAAGCGGTCAAGTGCATAGGATTTATCTGGAGATGAAATGAATTTATTTGGCTAACAATTGTAGGCGGCGCGCTGTCAGCCACGGGACCGTGATGTTCGCTTGACACTTGTGCAGCGCTTATCATCCAACGCTCTTAACCAGTTAAAAAGATGAAACAACCCGTTGACATCGTGACCGCCACGTTTATCAGCCCGCTGGGACTGATGCGCCTGGCCACCCGGCCGCAAGGCCTGTGCGGCGTCTGGTTTGAGGGCCAGCGCCACCAGACTGATGCCAGTGCGTGGCCCACGGTGGCAGACCACCCGCTGCTGCAACAAGCCACGGTGCAATTGGCCCAGTACTTTGCCGGACAACGCCGCCAGTTTGAATTGGCGCTGGACCTGAGCGCCGGCACACCCTTTCAGCAAGCCGTGTGGCAGGCGCTGCAAAGCCTCGCGTTTGGACAAACCAGCAGTTACAGCACTTTGAGCACACAAATGGGTCGGCCCACAGCGGTGCGTGCCCTCAGTGGCGCGGTGGCACGCAACCCCTTGAGCATCGTCGTTCCCTGCCACCGTGTGCTCGGCGCCCATGGCGACCTGACCGGCTACGCGGGCGGGCTGACACGCAAGGCAGCGCTGCTCAAGCTCGAAGGTAGGCTTTGAATTCATCGCATCCCCCAAGAACCTGGTTGACCGAATTTGTGCTGTTGGGAGCCATTTGGGGCGCTTCTTTTTTATTTACCCGGCTCGGCGCTGCTGAATTTGGGGCGCTGCCCACCGCCGGGCTGCGGGTTGGGATTGCTGCGCTGTTCCTGTTGCCCTTGATGCTGCTTCGCGGCCAGCGGCAAACCTTGTCCAAGCATTGGAAAAAAATCTTTTTGCTGGGCATGCTCAACTCAGGCATTCCCTTTGCGCTTTATGCCTATGCCTTGCTGTCAATCAGCACCGGCTTGTCCTCCCTGCTGAATGCGACCGTGCCGCTGTTTGGCGCCCTGGTAGCCTGGCTCTGGCTCAAGGACCGACCTCATGGCATGAAGATTCTGGGTTTGCTGATTGGCTTTGTCGGTGTGGCCATGCTGGCTTGGGGCAAGGCCAGCTTCAAGCCCAATGCCGCCGGTCTGACGACGGGCTGGGCCGTGCTGGCCTGCCTGGGCGCCTGTCTGTGTTACGGCATTTCGGCCAGCTTCACCAAACGCTATTTAGGCGGCGTACCCTCGCTGGTGATTGCCTCCGGCAGCCAGCTGGGCGCCACGATTGGGCTGGCCCTGCCCACGCTGTGGCTGTGGCCAAGCCAAACGCCCAGCACCACCGCCTGGCTGGCGTTGCTGGCGGTGGGCGTGTTGTGCACCGGGGTGGCCTATGTCCTTTTTTTCCGACTGATCGACAAGGTCGGCGCAGCAGGTTCATTGACCGTTACCTTCCTGATACCCGTTTTTGCCGTCTTTTATGGTGTGGTATTTCTGGGGGAATCTGTCACGGCCTGGATGCTGATCTGCGGGGCCGTGATTTTGTTGGGCACCGCCTTGTCGATGGGGCTGCTGAAGCTATTCAATCCCGCACGGTAGCCATCATGGCTGCAAAACCAACAAAGGCTCCTCCGGTCACGCGATTGAACACCTTCAGTACGCTGGCGCGTTCCAAATACACCGCCATGCGTTTTCCGCTCATGGCATAGACAAAATACCAACTCACCTCAATGACCGCAAAAGTGGACAAAAGAATCCCGAATTGAGGCAATTTGGGATTCTGCGGGTTGATGAATTGGGGCAAAAACGCAACAGCAAACAGGATCGCCTTGGGGTTGCTGGCTGCCACCAGCATGCCCTGGCGAAACAATGCTGCCGACTTCATGGATGCCTCTGTCAACCTGGCTGTGCCCACCGTGTGGTCATGGACCGGAGCACGCCAACTTTTGATGCCAAGGTAGGCCAGGTAAGCGGCGCCAACCAAGCGCAGTGCATCAAACACGGCCGGAAACATCTGCAGCAAGGCGCCCAGGCCTGCCGCCGAAATACTCATCATGGCCAGCAAGGCGCTCATGCAGCCCACCATGGTGGCCATGGCAGCACGCAGCCCGAAGCGAGCGCTGTTGCTCAAGACCAGCAACATATTGGGACCCGGTGTGGCCGACACCACAAAGGTCATCAGGACAAATAACCACCAATTTTGCAAACTCATCATTTCAACTTTCTTGTGAACGCCACACAGCCACAACCATGACTGCTGCCAGCGCCTGCACCAAGGCAATGGTGACCACCGAGCCATGCCAACCCCAACCCTCAAAGGCAAGCCCTGCACCCCATGTACCCACGGCGCCGCCAGCGTAGTAACTCATATAGTAAATGCCGGTGGCCAAGGAACGCCCCTCGGTCACATTCTTGGAAATGGCGCTGATGGTGGCCGACTGACAAAGAAATATGCCGCTTGAACACACGGTCAGACCAATAACCACGAGGGGCAAGGACGACACCAGCGTCAGCAATAAGCCGCCCGCAGAAAAAACCAACGCCCAGAGCAGGGATGTCATGTAACCCAAACGCTCAATATGACGTCCAGCCAGTGGGGTCACCAGGACACCCACCAGGTAAACGGCAAACACATTGGCCAGGCCCGAGGCAGAAAGATTGAAAGGGGAAGACGCCAGGTAAAAATTGACGTAGGTGAAAGTGCCCACCAAGGAAAACAAAACGCAAAACCCCACGGCACAGGATGCCATCAGGCGCTTGTGACGCAGATGCCGCCCAAGGGTACCGAGCACGCCACTGACATTGCGGTTGGGGACAAAGTGCATTGATGCGGGCAGCAGCCACAACACCAACAACGCCCCGATCAGATTCATGACGGCCAGGCTCACAAAAGCACCGCGCCAGCCCAACAAATCCGCTAAATGCCCTGTGATGAAACGGCCACTGAAACCGCCCATGACGGTACCACCCACGTAGGTTGCGGTCATGCGGGCAACCCCACCGCCGTTGCGAAACTCCTCTGCAATGTAGGCAATCAGCACCACCACAATGCCGGGCACAGCCAAGCCCTGGAAAAACCGCAAGGCGATCAAGGTGTTGAGACTCTGGGAAACGGGTATCAGGGCCGTGGGTAGCGTCATCGCAAACATCGACAAACACAAAATGCTTCTGCGCCCGAATGCGTCCGACAGCATGCCCATGACGGGCGAAACCAGCCCCACAGCAAGAACGGTAGCCCCTACCGTCATACCGGCTTGCAGCGCGGAGGCATGAAAGTCTTGCATCACCAAAGGCAAGACCGACTGGATGGAATAGACATTCAGAAACGCAAAAAAACCAATGAGCCAGACAATCGGCTGCGAGGCCTGGATGCCATTACCAAGGAAATAAAGGTGCAGTTTGCTGATAGGCATTTGGCAAAGGAAGATGGTCGACTGAAGTCGACCCTACAAAAGCCAGGAACCCTGTAGGGGCACACATAGAAAAGCCCTAAGTAGATCAACTACTTAGGGCTATATCTGGCGGAGCGGACGGGACTCGAACCCGCGACCCCCGGCGTGACAGACAGTAAATCAACAAAAATGCACCAACTTAGTGCGCCACCTTGAGACGTTATGAAACCCAAAAATAAACAATAACTTATTGATTTATATATACTTATTTGTCTTGTTACGTCTCAATCAATCTGATACTGTTTTTTTCAAGCGCGTGCAAAGTGTTCCCACGGTGTTCCCACGGAAGCGATTTTTGGGGTATTCTGTTCCCATTACGCCGGGGGTAGCGGGTTAGCCAAACCCATGGGAACAATGTCCGCCCAACCCCCTTCGAACAACCTTCGCCAGGAGGCCTGAAATGGCACTGCACCAGTTGACCGATCGAGCGGTCAAGACCGCCAAACCAACGGACAAGGAACGACTGATCGCCGATGGCGGCGGTCTGTTCCTTCGCGTACTCCCCACCGGCTTCAAGTCGTGGCTACTGGTGTACAGCTTCCATGGAAAGCGCAGCAAGCTCGCCCTTGGTAGCGCAACGGACGTGTCGCTCGCAGTTGCACGCGATACCGCTGCCCAGGAGCGCGCCCGCATCGCTGCTGGCGCTGATCCTCGCGTCGCCCTCATGGAGCGCGAGGCAGAGCAGACTGCACAGCGTGAAGCCCTCATTGCGGCGGAGATCCTGCGCAAGCGGGAAGCCGCCACACTGCAGGACATGTTCGACGCCTGGATCACCAATGGGGTGCAGCGCGCCGATGACAACGCGGAATTGCGCCGCACCTTCGAAAAAGACATCCTGCCCAAACTCGGCAAGCAGCCTGTCCGCGGCATCACCGACACCGAACTGCGTGACGCGTTGCGCAAGGTCGGTCGACTTCGCAAGCGTGGCCGCACGGCAGAGCGCATGCTGATCGAAGTGCGGCAGATGTACCGCTGGGCCATCAAACGGCAACCATGGAAGGCACTGCTAACGGATGGGAATCCGGCCGAATTGGTAGAGACCAAGCAGGTGGTTCCCACGGGGTACGAACCTGTCATCCGCGAGCGCATCTTGCAGCCCGCCGAAATTCGCGAGCTGCGTGAGGCCGATCACCTCCACTGAAGGTCTTGCAGCCTGAATTGCTCAAGAAGCGTGATGGTCGAATGGATGCATTCATCACCGAGCTTGATCAAAGCCGGTGATTGGGCTTGTGACTTTGTCTGCTGA
>Ga0208863_1000121_pt1 | contig 97666 bp, 114 predicted proteins | sample RifOxyD3_FD_184040 | JGI IMG/M metagenome (GOLD analysis project Ga0208863, IMG submission 184040) | Soil microbial communities from Rifle, Colorado - Rifle Oxygen_injection D3 (SPAdes) | ecosystem: Environmental > Terrestrial > Deep subsurface > Rock core/Sediment | place: Rifle, Colorado...
GGTTGCGTCCAAAGACGATCTGAAACAACGCATCCTCAAAGGCATCGCAGAGATCAATGCATCGCCGGTAGTATTTCGTTGGAATAAGTTTGACCTCGGAGTGACTTGATATGTATTTGTTTTAATGGAACGAAATACTAGTGTAATGTTGCCTTCTGTTTGGAACTTAAGCGGTTGTTCGCTCGGATGACCTTCTGCAGGATGTCACGCGCACTCTTGATCCAGATGAACGGCTTGGGCTTGGTGTTGTGGTGAGCGATGTACTCGTCAATGGCAGTGACCAATTCCGGCACGCTGGTGAACACGCCCCGGCGCAGCCGTTCGGTCGTGATGTCGCGAAAGAACCGCTCGACCATGTTAAGCCACGAGGCCGAGGTCGGCGTGAAGTGCATGTGGAATCGTGGATGTTTGTTCAGCCACGCCTGCACCGTGGGGTGCTTGTGGGTGGCGTAGTTGTCGGCGATCAGGTGCAGTCTCTTGCCCTTTGGCGTCTCGCGATCGATCTGGCGCAGAAACTTCAGCCATTCGACGTGCGTGTGGCGCTGCTGGCATTGGCCGATGACCTGGCCGTCAAGGACGTTGAGCGCGGCAAACAGGGTGGTCGTACCGTTACGCTTGTAGTCGTGTGTCATGGTGGCCGCGCGTCCCTTCTTCAGCGCCCGGGCTGTGTGCGGTCCAGTGCCTGCACCTGACTCTTTTCGTCACAGCACAGCACCAGCGCATGCTCGGGCGGGGACATGTACAGGCCCACGATGTCTTCGAGTTTTTCGATGAATTGCGGATCGCGCGAGACCTTAAAGCCGCGCCCGATGTGAGGCTTCAGGCCGTGGGCTTGCCAATGCCGCATGACCGTGCTGGGGCTGACGCCCAGAGCCGCGCCCATCTTGCGTGTACTCCAATGCGTGGCGGCCTCCGGCGTGGTTTACGTGGTCAGCTCCACCAGCCGGGCCACGTCCACCTTCACCGGTGGCGCGCCGCGTGGCAAATCGCGCTCAATGCCTTGCAGCCCACACTCCAGGTAGCGCTCACGCCAGCGCGCGACCTGCACGCGCCCGATGCCCAGTTGCTCGGCGATGTCCTTGTTCTGCAGGCCCTGCCCGGCCAGCAGGACGATCTGCGCGCGCTGCGCCAACCTGACGCTGGTGCGCTTGGAGCGGGCCAGCCGGGTCAGCTCGCGCTCCTGTTCATTTGTCAACAAAATTGTCGGTGCAACTCGCAATTTCTCACTCCAATGGAAACCGTAGTAGAGCATTGGAAGCAGGGAATCCTATTAATTTTTTTAAGAATCAAACACTACACTATGGCGACTCGGCGTAATTTTTCCGGATCAGTGGACATTGTCAGCAGTCCGATGTTGCCGAGAAATGCCAATAGAGATTGGCGAGTTGGTCCAAAAAATGAGGTTTATCACGAAGTAGAAAATGCAAAATCTAACGACCGAAAGCAGTCGACCCGACGCCCGTCCCGATCTGCTCCGCGCAATCGCTCCCTACTACATGGGAACCTCGATAGCCGTGGTGGTCTTGGGTGTGGTGGGCGGGTGGGCGGTCGACGTGCAGTTCCTCGTCCTGGGAATCCTCCTGCTGCAGATGGTGGGTAGCGTCATCCTCGGGTTCCTGACCCAACGCTGGAAGCGCGTAGCGGCCCTCGGTTTCACGCAAGGGCTATGGAACATGACGGCCATGACAGCCATCGTCCTGATCACTGGGGGTTTTACTTCGCCGTTCTGGGTGCTATTCATAATCGGCGCCGCAGTCTCCGGTGTCTTGATTGATCGGCCAGCGATTTATGTCAACCTGGCCCTGACCGGCGGTGCGCTCGTCATTCCCTGGCTGCCCGCAGGGATTGACATGGCGGCAGCAATGGGTGTCGGCCTTCAGATGGTCATCGTCCTTTTTGTGGGACTCGTGACCGAGAAGGCCGCCAGGCATGCGTCGGATGAGCAGGGCAAATACCAAGCCGCAGCGGAAGCTCTCCGGCAATCCAACGACCGGTTAGCCCTGTCCATCGAGCACACGGAGCGGCAGACCCGCGAGGTTCACGTCATGGCGGAAATGGGGAGAATGCTGCAGACCAGCGCTGCCCGCGATGAGCTTATCAACGTCATCGCTTCCTACGCGCGGGAACTCTTTCCGACGGAGACCGGCGCCCTGTTCATCTACAGCCCGTCGCGGGACGATCTCGAGGCCGTAGTCACGTGGGGTGACTTTCCTGCGGACGGGAGTCAGCGAAGATTCGCGCCCGACGAGTGTTGGTCATTGAGGCTAGGGCAGAAATATCAACAGGATGCCGCACACGTCGGTCTGCACTGTCCACACGTGAATAATTTGCAGTCTAACCACTACCTGTGCGTGCCTGTGATGGCTCACGGCGAGACATTGGGGGTTCTGCACTTACGGTTTTCCATGGATGAGTCCGGTGCAGGGGCGACGACGAGCCCCCGGACCATCGAGGCCTTATCAGCGCTTGCAGGTTCAATCGCTGAGTATGTGGCGTTGGCCTTCGCCAACCAACTGCTGCGTGACAGGCTCAGGAATCAGGCGATCCGCGATCCGCTTACTGACCTGTTCAATCGACGCTACGCCGAGGAAACGCTGGTTCGAGAGCTCCAGCTGGCGGTGCGGAAGCAAACGCCTCTGAGCGTGATTTTCCTGGACCTGGACCACTTCAAGCGGATCAACGACACCTACGGACACGATGCGGGCGACGTAGTGTTGGAGAAAGTCGGGATCCTCATGAAAACGCACACTCGTGGTCATGACGTTGCCTGCCGCTACGGCGGGGAAGAATTCTTGCTTGTCATGTCGGATACCCCGCTGGAAGTCGCTCGCCAACGCGCGGAAGCGCTGCGGGAAGGAATCCGCTCCCTGGATATCGTTTACAAGACCCAGTCTATTGCCGTCACGGCTTCCTTCGGCGTGGCTGCATTCCCCGACTCCGGCGCTGACCGCGACCAGCTCCTGAAGGCGGTCGATGTTGCGCTATACGAGGCGAAGACGAGTGGGCGCAACCGCGTCGTGACGGCGAATCCAGTAGCGGGCGGGTCGGCCTGACTTTTGGCGGGATGCACTGACGTCAGAAATCTGCGGGGAAAAGCCGGTGTGGCTGGTGGACGAGTCGCCCGCGATCAGTATTTTCATCATTATTCGTCGCCCGGCGGGAGGTTGGACCAGGAATCTTGTCTCGAAGATATCGCCTGGCACCGGTATACTGAATAAAAAACCCTGCTCAAACCTGCTGAATTTTTCAGAATGTCAGGAATCAGTCCAATTTTTTTGAAAAACTCGATTTGAAGTGGCATGGGCAGCCGAGATGCAGCGTAAGCTGTTTGTAGCCCCTGTTTGGGTGGAAATGTTTATTGCTCACTATGAACCTTGCACCCTGTCATTGCCCTTAGCCCAATGGCAAGGCCGTTTTGTAGCGGACTTGTTTGAGCGCGAAGCTGGAACGGATCTTTTCGACTTGTGCGATGGGCGACAACTGCTCCAGAATAAACCTCTCAAGGGCAGGCATGTCAGCGATAGCGACGCGGATTAGGTAGTCCGCGTCACCGGTCATCAGATAACACTCCATCACCTCCTCGCGTACGCAGATACGCTCTTCAAACGCCTGCAACGCCTTACGGCTCTGCTGCTTGAGGCTGATAGAAATAAAGACATTCAGGTGCAAACCCAGCTGCTGCGCATCAAGCAGAGCCACGTACTGGCGTATCAAGCCTTGCGCCTCCAATGCTCGAACACGCGCCAGGCAAGGCGACGGCGAGAGGTGGACACGCCGCGCCAGCTCAGAGTTCGACAGGCTTGCGTCGGCCTGCAGCTCATTGAGTATCTTCAAGTCGACGTTGTCAATTTTCATTGTGCTTTAAACATTAATTTTTGCGGCACGATATGCCGTCATATGGTGCAAATGAGAGCCTATTCAGCTACAAATGCCGTGGAATTTATTCTACAGTATTGACATTATTGATACCCGTGTAATGAGACTAACCATGCATCAGCAACCCGCCATCACCCAATCCATTGAGCCCTTCGATCCAGATCCCCGGGAAACTACCGAATGGCGCGATGCGCTCACATCGTTACTGCAGACGTCGGGCCCCGAGCGGACGCGACAGATTCTGGACATGCTCGATGCGATGGGCCGCGATCCGAAGATCGCCTGGCAGCCAGCACGTGGTACGCCCTACGTGAACACCATCCCGGTGGACCGTCAACCTGCCTTCCCCGGTGACCTAGCCATGGAGGAGCGCCTGGCCTCGTTGGTGCGCTGGAACGCGCTGGCGATGGTGGTGCGCGCTAATGAGGCCTATGGCGAACTCGGTGGTCACATCGCCAGCTACGCCAGTGCGGCCGATTTATTCGAGACCGGCTACAACCATTTCTTCCACGCCCGCTGTGATGAGCCGGGGCGCCAACACTTGGGCGATCTGGTGTTCTTCCAGCCGCACAGCTCACCCGGTGTCTATGCCCGTGCTTACCTGGAGGGACGCTTGAACGTTGAGGATTTGGGCTATTACCGCCAGGAACTGACGGCGCCCGCTGCGACGACGGGACACGGCGCACGCGGATTGTGCAGCTATCCGCACCCGTATCTCATGCCCGACTTCTGGCAGTTTCCCACCGGTTCCATGGGCATTGGCCCCATCAGCTCGATCTACCACGCACGCTTCATGCACTACCTCACACACCGCCAGTTGCTGGATTGCTCCGGCCGCAAGGTGTGGGGTGTGTTTGGCGACGGCGAGATGGACGAGCCCGAGAGCATGAGTGCGCTCACGCTGGCCGCACGCGAGAAACTGGCCAACCTGGTCTGGGTGGTCAACTGTAACCTACAGCGCCTGGACGGCCCGGTGCGCGGCAATGGCCGCATCATTGATGAGCTGGAGCAACTCTTTGTCGGCGCCGGCTGGAACGTCATCAAGTTGGTGTGGGGCAGCGACTGGGACGGCCTGTTTGCCCGGGATGTGAGTGGCGCCTTGGCCAAGGTGTTCTCCAACACCGTGGACGGCCAGATGCAGACTTTCGCCGCCAAGGATGGGCGCTACAACCGCGAACACTTCTTTGACCAGAATGAGGCTTTAGCCCATCTGGCGCAAGGCATGACGGATGAGCAGATTGACCGACTCAAGCGGGGTGGCCATGACATGGTGAAGATTTACGCCGCCTACGCGGCGGCGGCGAAACACACCGGCCAGCCCACCGTGATTCTGGCGCACACCAAGAAGGGCTACGGTATGGGCAGCGCCGGTCAGGGCAAGATGACTACGCACAGCCATAAGAAATTTGACGAGACCGATCTGATCGCGTTTCGCAACCGCTTCCAGTTGCCGCTGACGGACGAGCAGGTCACTTCGCTGAGCTTTTACAAACCCGAAGCGGACAGCCCCGAGATGCAATACCTGCAGGCGCAACGCCAGAAGCTGGGCGGCTACCTGCCCAAGCGTTACACCGTGTGCGACAAAGTGGCCATCCCCGAGATCGGCAGCTACGCCCAGTTTGCGCTGGCGGCCGATGGCAAGGAAATGAGCACCACCATGGCCTTTGTGCGCATGATGGGCAATCTTCTCAAGGACAAGGCCCTTGGCCCGCGAGTGGTGCCGATCGTGGCCGACGAGGCGCGGACCTTCGGCATGGCCAACCTGTTCAAGCAGGTCGGAATTTATTCCAGTGTCGGTCAGCGCTATGCGCCGGAAGACATTGGCTCGGTGCTGAGCTACCGTGAAGCCATGGACGGCCAGATCCTGGAAGAAGGCATCTCCGAGGCCGGTGCGCTGGCCAGCTGGACTGCAGCCAGCACCAGCTACAGCGTGCATGGCCTGGCCATGTTGCCGTTCTACATCTACTACTCGATGTTCGGCTTCCAGCGCGTGGGCGATGCCATTTGGGCCGCCGCCGACCAGCGTGCGCGCGGTTTCCTGCTGGGGGCCACCTCAGGTCGCACCACGCTCGGTGGCGAAGGCCTGCAGCACCAGGACGGCACCAGCCATCTGGCCGCCGCCACCATCCCGAACTGCAAGGCCTATGACCCGGCGTTTGCCGGCGAACTGGCAGTCATCATCGACCACGGCATGCGCGAGATGATGGTGGAGCAGAAGGACGTTTTCTATTACGTCACCATGATGAACGAGAACTACGCCCAGCCGAGCCTGCCGACCGGCGTTGAGCAGCAGGTGATTCGTGGCTGCTACAAGTTCAAAAGCTATCCAGGCAGCGTAGATAAAAGCCAGAGTGCTAGAACGTCCCGAGTCACCTTGATGGGCTCCGGTGCGATTCTGACCGAAGTGATCAAGGCAGCTGAGCAGTTGGTCGGCCAGGGGATTGACGTGCACGTGTTCAGCGTGACCAGCTGGAGCGAGTTGGCACGCGATGGCGCCGCCAACGGTGCGGTCAATGAGAGCGCCTTCATTGCCCGGCAGCTGGCGTCCAGTGGCGGCCCCATCATCGCTGCCACCGACTATGTCCGCGCCGTGCCGGAAAGCGTGCGCGCCTATCTGCCCGAGGGACGCCAATACGTCACCCTGGGCACCGATGGCTTTGGCCGCAGTGACACGCGTGCCGCCCTGCGCGCCTTCTTCGGTGTGGATTCCGAGAGCATTGTGCAGGCTGCGCTGAAACAGCTGGCCTGTGCCTGAATACATGAAACTTTGTGGGGCAGACCGAAGTGAAGAGCCGCTCTGTCCTCAACTGATTGGAAATAAACATGTCTGTCATTGAAATCAAGGTCCCCGACATCGGCGACTTGGCCGAAGTCGCGGTGATCGAGCTGATGGCGAAGGTGGGCGAAACTTCTTGAAAAGTGATTATTAAGTTCATGCGATTCTCCGACTGAAAGGCGACATATTAAGTAATATTTTTATATTGACAATAAACTCAATAGTGATACATTTATTAGATGTCATGTGATGACGTGAGCATGTGAATGCTGTTATTTTTCGGAGTGGCTTAAGTCTGTTTGGTTATGAAATCCAAGATTCGTTACGAGAAGTTGGGCAATGTTGAACTTAATGTGTGCGACCTTGTTTGCTCACGCGACTTCTATGAGAGTATTGTTTATCTTCAGTTCGTTGCCAAGGGGGCGAGGGGGGCATTGAACTTTTACTGCTGTTGCGATCTTTACACGATTGTGCATCATCGGGGACAGGCGCACGGGCACAAGCACACTGGCTTGATGCTAGAAGACAACAAGCAGTCCGAACACTTGTTTGCGCGCCTGAGTTTTGCCGGCATTCCCTATGAGTCCTTGTCGAAGGAAAAGTGCGTTGACCGCAGTTTTGTAAGAGTTGTTCAAACAATTGATCCGAATTTTTGCGTTGCAGTGGAGGTTTTTCTCGGGATGGACGATTGGCCCTGCGCGTTCACGCCGACGCCGACAAGAATCCAGTACCTCGAACATGTGGCATGGGGAACGAATAGGCTCGATGGGTCTATTGCGTACTTTCATGATGTGTTGAACTTTGAGCCGTCTGACTACGTTGAGGGCGTGTTCGTATTTTTTCGTTGTTGGCGCGACCCCTGGCACCACAGCGTTGCGATCGACGGGTCGCCGAACCCAGTTTACAGTCACATCATCTTCATGATCAGCGAGATCGACGACATTGGGTGTGTAATCCATCGATCGGATCGCGCTAGCGTGCCTGTCGTCTCTGATCCCAGGAGTCATCTGGCGTCGGGTAGCGCCTTCCTTTACTTCCTCAATTCTGATGATTTGAGTTGTGTGTACAACTTTGTCATAGAACAGTTTTCGGAGGGGAGGCACGCGATCCGCGTCAACTCAAGCTCTAGCCGGAAGTCGCTGATATCTGACAATCACTACTCAATCGCCGTCCCGGCGTTCGATTCGTTGCGGGCCAATATTGTGGTGCACAATCTTGTCGTCTGGGTGCATGGACTTCGTCCAGCAAATACCGAGCGCCTGTTCGAACCAGGGATGATGGTCAACGTCATCGGTATATCGCAGGACACGGCGTTGACCATTGCATCCTTCATCATCACCGATATCCTTTCACACCCCCCCGGCTTGAAGCTTGGTTTTGCGCATGGCGGAGTGAGATTCGGTGCCCTACTGGACCGAATGGACTACGTGCAGTGTGAGTATCCGTCGGTGCGCAAGACCTGCAGCATTTCGCCCCGTGAGTGTGTGCGTCAGTTCTGCTTCGACACCGGCGATCTACAGCGTGTTTTACCTAAGCTACCTGATCGGCGTATTCGGTGCAGACTATTTTCTTTGTGGCACTTATGGTCCAACCATCGGTGCACAAGACGACTGCGAGGTCTTCGGCTACGAAGACCTCGCAGGAAAGGGAGCATTGACTGCAAAATTGCTTTCAGGCAACCTGTAGAAATTCTTTAATTCTCCTTCTGAACTTGAACTCCATGTCCAAAATTACCAAGACGGCTAAGGTCGTATTCATTGAACACAATGGCGCAGAGCATGTGGTGGATGCCGATATAGGCGGTTCTCTTATGCAAGCTGCTATCAACAACCTCGTACCGGGCATAGAGGCCGATTGTGGTGGACTATGTGCATGTGCCACTTGCCACGGTTACGTTGATCCCGCCTGGATGGACAAGATTCCACCCAAGAATCGAGGCGAGACGGATTTGCTGGTGAGCGCCGTGAACATGCATCCGGAAAGTCGCCTGACTTGTCAAATCAAGGTCCAGGAGGAACTTGATGGAATCATTGTCCGACTGCCAGCATCCCAGTATTGAGGCAGTCTTGAACGATGTAGCGCGTTTTTGTATCGACCCTACAGACAGGGCCGTGAACGGCTATTGGTGAACCTCTAGCTTCCGGGACTCAGCCGCAGTCGCCGCGACTGAGTTCTGAGCGACGGCGTAAGCATCTGTAGGTTCGTGCGCTGAAGGTTTTCGGCGACCAGTACCTCAAAGCGGTCGACTATATCCACATGTTTGTCGAAGCCTGCGTCTCGACGCTCCTGTGTCTTCCTACTTCAAGACACGGGACGCGCTGGACGGTCCCAGTGTCCTGGAAAATGACTTTGACATCTTGTCGTAACGCTCGATGAAGAGGTCGACTGAATCAAGAAGTTTCTCGAATAGAGTACTTGGTTCGCTTGCCAATCTGGCCACGTTTTTTGAGCTTGCGCCGCCACCGCGCGAGCATGCTGACCCTTATCCCGCAGATATGTGTTTACGGTGTGGTGTTATGCGTGACATTGGGGGCAATGATCACCGTGATGCACACGGCGGCATTGCCCGTCGTCGCACTGCCCCTGGTTAGCGCGGAGCTCCTGCTGAGCTGACCGTCCGCCGCTGGGTGGTAGGATGGGCGGCGGCGGCTGGCGGCGCCGGCAAGATCATCACGGTCTGGACCATCGCGCGCTGGAAGCGGTCAATTCGCTCGACGTCCACACCGGTTTCCATCATCTGGATAAGGGCAGTCGACGCAGCATGGAGGATGGCAGCCTCGTCTTCGGGATTTAGGTCGGGGCGGAAGCAACCCTCTTTCTGACCACGCTCAATCACCTTGACCAGTATCCGATTTATTCGCCGGTAGGTCCGCAGGTACCGTGGCCAGAGGTCCGATCTGACAGCGACGCTCCACTCCATCATGATGCGGGCGTAATCCGGATACTCCATGAGCGTGTGGGTCATCGCCTGACTGAGTTGCATCAGTGTCTGATCGGCGGGCCCTTTCACGTTTCCGGCCCTGACAAAACGGGAAATAAAAAATCTCTCGACCTCGCTCAGCACCGCATCGATCAGCGCTTCACGAGTTTTGAAATAGAAAAAAACCGCCGGGACAGACACTTGCGCCTCGGCGGCCACCTTGTTGTGATTGGACGCGACAAGTCCGTGCTCGGCAAATACCTTGATCGCACACGCGAGCAAATGACCGAGGCGTTCCTCTGGCGACAGTCGCATGGCCCGTGATGTAGCTCCGCTCTGCACTTCGCTCTTACTAGCCTGAGTTTTGGTCATGATTTATCCATTGTCTAGTTTCTATCTAGCCCCAAGAATACCAGTGGTCAATCCATTCGTTAACGCTATCGTCACGTTGGGAGCCAAGATGGCGAGGTGATGATACCTTGCGCGCTAATTAGGCTGTTTGACACTGAAACTCGGTGTGCTAAGGCCCAGTTGTCAGGGCCAAGGTGTACCGGGTAATATCCCGTTGAACTAAACCGCTGGCACAGTGTGGGTCGCAAGCTGGCCGCCACCGCTTTTTTGTTGGCGCATGACTGGCGCAAAAGGCCGTTGAGGACAAGCCTTCAGGCTGGGGAATGTTCCCCGGATGTGAAGGAGATGGTCATGACACCCTTATGTCAACGCATGATCGAGGCCATGGTGCTGTGGGGCTTGAGCCCACGCTCCCAGGAAAGCTATGTGGATGCCATCTACGGCATGGCCAAACACTACCGGCGTGACCCGGCCCAGTACAGCGCACAGGAAGTCGAGGCCTACTTGCTGCACCTGATCAACGAGCGTCACCTCTGCTACAGCATCATGAACCAGACAGCTTGCGCGGCGCGCTTCCTGTACGAGAAGGTGTTGGGTCGTGAACGTGAATTTTTTCCCATTGCCATGGCCAAGGTACCCGCAAAGCAGCCAGAACTGCTGGCCCGCCAAGAGATTGCCTAGCTGTTGACCTACTGCTCTCACCCGGTACACCGCATGCTGCTGCAAACCATGTATGCCAGCGGCATGCGCGTGTCCGAGGTTTGCGCCCTGCGAGTGAAGGACATCGACAGCCACAGTGACCCCATGTGCATTTGGGTCGCCTGCGGCAAAGGTGGACACGCCCGCTACACCCTGCTGAGCCAGACCCTGCTGTCCAACTTGCGCACTTATGTGCAAACCTTCCATCCCCGAATTTGGCTGTTTTGCAACCACACCGGCGCTTGCTGATGTCTTGTCCGATTCCTACCATCGGCGTGCCACAAGCGCAGGTGCGCTGGGCCTCTGGTACGTCATGCACCACATCCACCCGGGGTAAACCGGTTGTTAACGGGACCCGCTTGCCACGCCCGGGTTTGACGCTGGGTGTGGCAAGTCGGATGCGGCGACGGGTTGCTGTGGCGCTATGGGGGCTGTGTCTTGTGCTTCGGTGCTGGTTTGAGCCAAGCTTTCCGCTTTGTCTCCGTTTCACCTGCAAGTCCCAAAGTGCGAGCCAGGCACGCTATTTGCCTAGGTATATAGCGATATTGGCATTTGTCCGGATTGCGACAGCCACAGGGTCACCATCGATTCAAGTTGTAGCAAAAACGACAAATCAACGTCGAGTTTTAGACAAGGCACGTAGCCAATGAAACATGTACAACCACCTGGAGTGTTTGAATGAGTACATCGCTGTATGACGCGTCATCTAACGTGGTCAACCCGGATCGTCCGTATCAAAAGGGGCCAACTGTCGGGTGGTCAGACGATTTGCCCCTGTCCCTGAAAGACCTGGTGGTGACCCCGATCAGCTTTGATGTGTTTCAGGAATACGAGCTGTTGGCCGACCGCATCTGTGGTCGTGACGACACCAACCAGCCTTGTTACAGCGCATTTCGCTTGGTTCAGACACAACTGCGCTCCGATGATGACGAGGTGTTCTATGAGCGGCCTGCTTACGCCGAGTCATTGACTTCCTGGCTGCTAATTGATGAGCGCTGGCTGATTTGCCGCACCACGCTTGCCAGTTTTGAAAATGCTGGCATGCAGTCCAGTCTATCCGTCAGTGATGATATGCCGCGTTAAGGCCAATACCCATCAAGCACAAAAGTGATGAACCACAACAAAATCGACCCTTCTCAGGGGGTCAACCCGGCAAGGATGCGAAATGCGCCCTGCCATCCAGCGCCGACAGACACCTACGTTGTCCAACCACCAAGCACTTTTGGGATGAATCCATGATGACGGTGTCCGCAGCCAAACTCACTGGCAAGCTGCATATTGACACCGCCATGGGTAGCTTTCTGGGTGACAAGCGCATTCGGCTGCTTGAAGCTATCGACAAGACTGGCTCAATTTCGCAAGCAGCAAAAGCAGTGCCGCTGTCTTACAAAGCGGCTTGGGACGCGGTGGATGACATGAACAACGTGGCGCCTGAACCCTTGGTGAATCGCTTCGCTGGCGGTCGCCACGGTGGTGGCACCGAGCTGACCGCCTTTGCCCGTCGCCTGATTGCCTTCTACCGTGCGCTTGAAAAAGAGTCCCAGTTGGCACTGGCAAAGCTGACCAGCAATCTGGAGCAAAACGGCGTTTGTGATGTTGATGATTTTCGGCAAGTGTTAAGGAGAATGTCCATGAAAACCAGTGCCCGCAACCAGTTCGCCGGTCCCGTGATCGCCATCAAGGAGGGCGTGGTTGATGCCGAAGTCAGCATTCGTCTGGCCCCTGAGCTGGTGCTGACCGCCATCGTGACCCGCGAATCCGCTGAAAACCTGGGGCTTGCCAAAGATCGTGATGTGCTGGCTTTTGTCAAGGCCTCGTCGATTCTGCTGCTCACCGGGGATGACGGCCACATCTCGGCGCGCAACCGTTTTACCGGCACCGTGACCCATCTCCACCAAGGGGCGGTGAATGCCGAGGTCACCCTGGCCATGCCCGGTGGTCAGCATGTGCTTACCGCCGTGGTGACCTTGAGCAGTGTCAAACGCCTTGGCTTGGCCGTGGGCCAGGCGGTGACGGCGGTGTTCAAGGCATCGAGTGTGTTCTTGGCCTCAATGGACTAAACGCAAACATTCCTGGAGCTTTTATGAAAATTGCCATCGCCACCAAAGACAACTGGACTCAGGTCAGCGGCCATGCCGGTCAAACCCGTGACTGGCTGTTGTTTGATTGCCAACCCGACTCGCCCCTGCCCGAGCCGCAACACATCCAGCTCAGCAAAGAGCAGTTGCCACACCACTTCAACGATGACGGCCCGCACCCACTGCATGGGGTGGAAGTGCTGATTTCTGCCAGCGCGGGCGACGGTTACATCCGTCACATGGAGAAGTGGGGCGCCCAGGTGCTGCTGACCGGCGAGACCGATCCCCTCACGGCACTGCGCAAAATCATCGCCGGTGAGGCCCTGGCCGACACCCGCTTTGACATCACCACCACGCTATGCAAGCTGCGTGACCTGTTTTCGCGCCACTGACCGGGGGCTGCCTTATGAACCCGTCACACGACTGCCGCAGCCTGCTGATGGCTGAGCTGCTGAATCGGCCTGCCACAGCGCAAGCCGTGGCCGACCCATTGCGCCCGGTGCTGGCCAGCTTGCTGGTGGGTCGCTCGCTTCATCAAGGGGTGCTGACCGCCGCGCTGGGCTTGAGTGGGCAGGCTTTTCAAACCCTGTGGCACGACTACTTTCCCGGTGAACACCTGGCCCTGCAAAACGGCCCCGGTGAAGACATTGCCGAGCTGGAAGACCTGTTGAATTTGCTGCTGGAATACCGCGCCGGACTGCGCGAGTCTGAAGTCTGGCTAGCCCACATCGTGGCCTACAGTTGCTGCGGTCGCAACCACCTGTGGCAAGACCTGGGGCTGGCCCACCGCAACGAACTCTCGGTGTTGATGACCACGGCTTTCCCGGCCCTGGCCTCCTTGAATGTGGGCGACATGAAGTGGAAAAAATTCATCTACCACTTCTATTGCAAAAGAGAAGGCATTTACGTCTGCCCGGTTCCCTCGTGCGCTGAATGCGCCGACCACGCCAAATGTTTTTCACCTGAGGTGTAGCCCACGCACCCCATCCCCCATCCCCCAAATCCACTTGTTTTTAAAAAGGACATTGACATGAAACTATCCCGCCTGATGCCTCTCTTGCTGATCACCCTGCTCGGCAATGCCATGCAGGCCCAGGCTGGCGAAGTCTCGGTGGCGGTGGCCGCCAACTTCACCGGCCCGATGGAAAAAATCGCCCCGGCGTTCGAGCAAGCCACTGGCCACAAGGCGTTGGTGGCTTACGGCACGGTGGGCAAGTTTTACGCCCAGATCAAAAACGGTGCGCCGTTTGAGGTGTTTGTTTCGGCAGACGACACCACCCCTGCGCGTCTGGAAAAAGACGGCCTGGCCGAGCCGACCAGCCGTTTCACCTATGCCATCGGCAAGTTGGTGCTGTGGAGCGCCAAGCCGGGGCTGGTGGACGACAAGGGCGAGGTACTTAAACGCGGTGGTTTTGACCGCCTGGCCATTGCCAACCCCAAGATGGCGGTCTACGGTGCAGCCGCCGCCCAAGCCATGAAGCAACTGGGCGTGGATGTGGCGCTGGAGCCCAAATTGGTTTACGGCGAAAACATCACCCAGGCCTACCAGTTCGCTGCCACCGGCAATGCCGAACTGGGTTTTGTCGCCCTGTCCCAAATCTTCAAGGACGGCCAGTACGCCCCTGGTTCCTATTGGCTGGTGCCACCAGCGCTGTACCCGCAAATCCGCCAGGATGCTGTGCTGCTGATGCGCGGCAAAGACAACCCGGCGGCCACCGCACTGCTCACTTACTTGAAAAGTGACGCTGCCAAACAGGTCATCAGCGCCCATGGCTACGAGTTTTGAGTTGTGAGATTCGGAGTGCGCCATGTTGTTGAGCTCTGGTGACCTCCAGGCCATCTGGTTGACCGTGCGCCTGGCGGGCATCGTCACGCTGATCCTGTTGCTGTTCGGCACGCCGTTGGCCTGGTGGTTGGCCCGCTCCAAAGCCTGGTGGAAAGGGCCGCTGGGTGCGGTGGTGGCACTGCCACTGGTGTTGCCGCCGTCGGTGCTGGGTTTTTACCTGCTGCTGGCGATGGGGCCGAACGGCCCGGTGGGGCAGTTCACCCAGACGCTGGGTCTTGGGTTACTGCCTTTTACCTTTTGGGGGCTGGTGATTGCTTCGGTGTTTTACTCGCTGCCTTTTATGGTGCAGCCCTTGCAGACGGCTTTCGAGGCCATCGGGGAACGTCCGCTGGAAGTGGCCGCCACCTTGCGGGCCTCGCCGCTGGATGCGTTTTTTACCGTGGCGGTGCCGCTGGCGATGCCGGGTTTTCTGACGGCATCCATTCTGACTTTTGCCCATACGGTGGGTGAATTTGGCGTGGTGCTGATGATTGGCGGCAACCTGCCGGGCGTGACCCGTGTCGCCTCGGTGCAAATTTACGACCATGTGGAAGCCATGGAGTACATGGATGCGCATCGGCTGTCGGCGGTGATGCTGGTGTTCTCTTTCCTTGTGCTGCTGGCCCTGTACGCCTGGCGGCCCAAACCGGTGAGGGGGGCTTGACATGAGTGGTATTCAGGCCCGTTTCAAACTCGACTGGCCCGGCTTCACGCTGGATGTGGACTTGGACTTGCCCGCACGCGGCATAACGGCGCTGTTTGGTCACTCGGGTTCCGGTAAAACCACGCTGTTGCGTTGTATTGCCGGGTTGGAGCGTGCGCCGCAGGGCCAACTCGAAGTGCTTGGCGAGACCTGGCAAGACAGCCGCCAATGGCTGCCCACGCACCAGCGCTCGCTGGGCTATGTGTTTCAAGAAGCCAGCCTGTTCCCGCACCTGACGGTGCTGGGCAACCTGCGCTACGGACTAAAGCGCAGCTCTGATGCGCAGCGCGTCAGCCTGGATCAAGCCATTGAGTTGCTGGGTATTAACCACTTGCTGGAGCGCAAGCCTGATCGGCTCTCGGGCGGTGAACGCCAGCGTGTGGGCATGGCCCGCGCCCTGGCCCTGAGCCCGCGTCTGCTGCTGATGGACGAACCCCTGGCCGCGCTGGACTTGAAGCGCAAGCAAGAGATATTGCCCTACCTGGAGCGCCTGCACGCCGAGCTGGAGATTCCGGTGCTCTACGTCAGCCATTCCCCCGATGAAGTGGCTCGCCTGGCTGACCATATTGTGGTTATGGAAGCTGGCCGTGTGATGGCCAGCGGGCCGCTCACTGACACTCTGGCCCGGCTCGACCTGCCGATCCAGTTGGGCGAAGATGCCGGTGTGGTGTTGGATGCGGTGGTGGCAGAGCGTGACGCGGCCTGGCACCTGGCGCGTGTGGCATTCCCCGGTGGCAGCTTGTGGGTGCGCGACGGCGGCCACGCGCCGGGCCAGGCGGTGCGGGTGCGGATTTTGGCGCGTGATGTCAGCATCGCCCTGCAAAGAACCACCCACACCAGCATCCAGAATTGCCTGAGTGCGGTGGTCGATGACATCGCCGACGACCACCACCCGGCTTTGTCGCTGATTCGGCTCAAGGTGGGTGGCTCGCCGGTGCTGGCGCGCCTGACCCGGCGCGCGGCCGTGGGGCTGGGTCTGTTGCCGGGTTTGCCGGTTTGGGTGCAGATCAAGGCCGTGGCGCTGGTCGGTTAGCATGGCCCCCATTTTTCCTGCCTGACATGATTGCCAACGCGGGGTAATCCACGGTGGGTGTGATCTCGCCCCAGAAAGATTTTTTTTTATGCTTAAACCCGGCAGCAGGAGCTTATGTTGAGTGCGCAAGAGTCCGCCAATTTGCGCCTTTATCTTGAGCAGGCGCTTCAATGCGATTTGAAAATTTGCCAATTGGATGACAAGGGTTTGGCGCATTGGCATGTTCGACTGGAGGGAACAGGCTTGTTGGCCAGAATCCCGAAGCAGAGCCAGATGGGGCTGGGGCCGCGCGACAACCTGGCCTATGAGGCTGCTTGTTTTCAGCGCGCAGCGGCCTGTGGTCACGTGCCACGACTCGACCGTGTCATTTATCCAACCGATCAATTGCCGTGGGGCGCACTGCTGGTTGAAGAAATCACCGGCTCGCCCGCCAACAGCCCGGACCATATGGCAGCCATCATGCAGGCACTGGCAGCCATTCACGCCTTGCCCGTACCCCTGGTCAGAGCGCGCGCCCCCCTTCTGAGTGCAACCGATCCGCTTGAAGCCATGTTGGGACTGGTACGGGCACAGGCCGCTTACCTTGATCACCCCTTGATTTCCGAGCCGTCCCGCCGCACGCTCAAAATGCGTCTTGAAAAGCTTTCCCAAACGATTCCGCAAGCTTGCGACGGACTTGAGCCCCGGCTCATCACCTTTGACGCTCATCCTGGCAATTTCCTGATCACTCCCACGGGCAAGGCGGTGCTGGTTGATCTGGAGAAACTGCGCTACAGCTACCCGCCGTTGGACTTGGCGCATGCGACGCTTTACACCTCGACCACCTGGGATGTTGATGCGTCGTTTGCACTTTCCATGGCGCAAGTCGTGCACGCCTATGAAGTTTGGATTTCTGCGGCGGGGACCCTGGCCGCGCCTTACCTTGCGGGGTTTGTCCCGCTGCGGGAGTTGATGTGGCTTTGGTCCGTCACCTGGTGTGCCAAATGGTTGACTGAGTCCGTAAAACCGAAACAGGCCAGTGGTGCGGGTGGCGAAGACTGGTCACAGGCCAACAGCGACGCCGCGCTGATCCAGCATGTTCGCTCGCGGGTGGATGACTATCTGGCGATGTCAACCATTCACCAGGTGCTGGCAGAGTTAAATACACTGGACCGTTTGTTTGCCCCGGCACACTGATTGAAAATCCCAAGGTGTAAGGTTTTGGTGGTGTGCACCGACTAAACAACAAAATTAACCATTTCCGGAGTTTTCCTGCATGAAGCTTTCAACGTTCACCGCCATCGCACTCACCCTGGGGGTGGCCACCGGGGCCAACGCCGACTGGGCGCAAGTTCAAAATGATGCCAAGGGCCAGACGGTGTACTTCAATGCCTGGGGCGGCAGCGAGGCCACCAACGCTTACATAGCCTGGGCCACCAAAGAGGCCAAAACCCGCTACGGCATTGAAGTGCGGCACGTCAAAATCACCGACACCGCCGAGGTGGTCAAACGGGTGCAAACCGAGGTGTCAGCCGGTCGCAGCAGTGACGGTTCCATCGACCTGATGTGGGTCAATGGCGAGAACTTTCGAAACCTTAAAAACGGCGGTTTGCTGTTTGGGCCCTGGGCGCAAAGCCTGCCCAACTGGGGTTTGGTCGATTTGAACAAGCCGGTGCGCACCGATTTTTCGGTCCCCACGGACGGTTACGAGTCACCCTGGGGCACGGCGCAACTTACCTTGATTGCCGACCGGGCCAAAACACCCACCCCACCCCGTTCAGCGGCCGACTTGCTGGTCTTTGCCAAAGCCAACCCGGGGCGCGTCAGTTACCCCAAGCCGCCTGATTTTCATGGCACCACCTTTGTCAAGCAGATGCTGCTGGAGTTGACACCCAACCCGGCGGTATTACAACAAGCCGTCACCCCGGCGGGGTTTGCGGCAGCCACACAGCCGCTGTGGGCCTATCTGGACCAGTTACACCCCAGCCTGTGGCGCAATGGCAAAACCTTTGCGGCCAGCGCCGCCGAGATGCACCGCATGCTGGGGGACGGCGAACTGAAAATATCGATCACCTTCAACCCCAATGAAGCGGCCAACCTGATCGTCAGCAAACAATTGCCCGCCAGTGCCTACAGTTTTGGTTTCACCGGCGGCACCATTGGCAACGTGCATTTTGTCGCCATCCCCGTCAACGCACGCGCCAAGGCGGGGGCCCAGGTGTTTGCCAACTTCCTGCTTTCTGCCGAGGCGCAGACCCGCAAGGCAGACATCAGCGTCTGGGGTGACGGCACGGTGCTGGACGTTGCCAAACTGCCGACCGCCTCGCAGGCCCTGATCCGCAAAACCGCGCCGGGTGCCCTGGCAGAGGCGGTACCTACCTTGCCTGAGCCGCACGCCAGCTGGGTTGAGGCGCTGGAGGCGGAGTGGCTTAAACGCTACGGTGCGCGTTGATGTGAAATGCTTGCGCGCACGCTGCTGGCGGCTTTGCCCGTCTTGCTGATCTTTGGCCCGCTGCTGCCGGGTCTTTACTGGGCCTTGACCCCGGCGCTAGATACGTCTGTCTGGCAGGCGTTGTGGCTGGATGCCCAGTGGCCACAGGCTTTGCGCGCTACCCTCATTTCCAGTGTGCTGAGCACGGTGCTGGCCTGCGGTATGGCTGCTGTGCTGGCCACGCTGCACTACCCCGGCCCCGTGTGGCTGGCCCTGCAGCGGCGCTTGCCGCTGCTGTTGTCAGTGCCACACGCGGCGTTTGCCGTTGGTCTGTTTTTTTTGATCGCACCTTCGGGTTGGTTGGCCAGACTGGTTGCCCAGGGGCTGCACTGGACCAGTCCGCCGGACTGGGTCACGGTGCAAGACCCTTATGCCTTGAGTCTGGCACTGGCACTGGCCATCAAGGAAAGCTGGTTTTTGCTCTGGGTGCTGGCGGCGGTGTTGGGTGAACAGGCGGTGTCGCGCCAGATGGTCATGGGCCGCTCTTTGGGTTACAGCCGCACGCAAACCTGGGCCTTGATTTTGTGGCCCCAGTTGCTGCCACGTCTGGTCTGGCCGGTGATGGCAGTGTTTGCTTACGGTCTGTCGGTGGTCGACATGGCGATCATTCTGGGGCCGGGTACCCCCCCCACCTTGGCGGTGTTGGTCTGGCGCTGGCTCACCGACCCCGACCCCGCGTTTCAGGCACGTGGCAGTGCGGCGTCCATGGTGCTGCTGGCCGTGTTGTTGGGCTGTGTTTTGGCGGCGCGAGGTCTGTGGTGGCTGGCCATGCGGCAACGGCCTTACCCCAACGGGCAGCGCAAGCCGGCCACTGGTCTGGCCTGGCGCCATTTACACACGCCCCTGTACCTGACGGGTTATGCGGTGGTGGCCATGCTGCTGCTGTGGTCGGTGGCGCAGGCCTGGTTTTTTCCGGCGCTGTGGCCCGATGCCGTTTCGCTGGCCAGTTGGCAACAGGCCGACTGGACCCCATTTTGGACCACACTTTGGCTGGCCCTGGTCGCCAGCGGCTTGTGCTTGCCTGCGGTCCTGGTCTGGCTGGAGTGGGGGCCACAGCGCTTGAACGCGCTGCTGTATTTGCCACTGATCGTGCCCGCCTTGCCGCTGGTGGCCGGGCAATACGCCAGCCTGCTGCATTTGCACCTGGACGGCACCGCCGTGGCACTGGTCTGGAGTCATCTGCTGTGGGTGCTGCCGTACATGGTACTCACCCTCATAGGACCCTACCGGGCGTTTGATGGGCGCCTGATGACCAGCGCGCGGGCCCTGGGCTACTCGCCCTGGCATGCCTGCTTGTCCGTGAAGTGGCCTTGTCTGCTTCGCCCCATGCTGGCCACGCTGGCGGTGGGCTTTGCGGTGAGTGTGGCGCAATACCTGCCAACCCTGTTCGCTGGCGGGGGCCGCTTTGTGACCGTCACCACCGAAGCCGTGGCACTGAGTGCCGGTGGCAACCGGCGCGTGTTGGCAGTACAAGCCTTGCTGCAAATCGCCTTGCCGATGGCGGCCTTCGGGCTGGCTGCGGCCGCGGCGTATGGGTTGGGGCGGCATCGAAAAGGATTGCGTTGACATGCTGAACATCAAAAACCTGACGCTCACAAACGGCGACAAGTCACTTTTTACCGACTTTTCCCTAGTGGTCGACCACGGCGAGGTCGTGACCCTGACCGGGGTGTCAGGCTCGGGCAAATCCACCCTGCTGAGCTGGATGATTGGCGACCTGGACCCCCACTTTGCGGCCACGGGCGAACTATGGCTGAACAACGAGCGGTGCGACACCCGGCCCATTGAGGCGCGCCACATCGGCTTGTTGTTTCAGAACGATTTGTTGTTCCCGCATTTGAGCGTGGGGCAAAACCTGGCTTTTGCGCTGCCGGCCAGCGTCAGGGGTGCACCAGCGCGCCGTCAGCGCGCGGCGGAAACGCTGTCAAGCATTGGCCTGGCCGGCTTTCACGACCGCGACCCGGCCACCCTGTCAGGCGGGCAGCGGGCACGGGTCAGCCTGATGCGCACCCTGTTGGCGGAGCCGCAGGCACTGTTGCTGGATGAGCCATTTTCCAAGCTTGATGCGGTGTTGCGTACCCAGTTTCGTGCCTTTGTGTTCGAGCAAATTGCATTGCAGCGCATCCCCACGCTTCTGGTCACCCATGATCCGGCCGATGTGCCGCCCGGGGGCAGGGTGGTCGAGATCAGCGATTGGCAGCACAGCACCTAACCCCAGCAAGGCAATCACCACTGCCCCGGAGATCAACCACGCAGAGGCCACACCGTCGGGATCAAAGGGTGTCTGGCGCAGCGAAAGTTGGCAGCCATTTCAGGTCGGATGGCTCATCAATATCGTGCAGGGCGGGGCGTGTTTTGACGCGCCATTCGAGCTGTTTTAAACGCCCCATCGTTTCATCCATCACACGGTTGGTGCTCCAGGCGATACCGGAAAAAACAGACGAATCAAATCGATTCAGTCCCAAAAGCACATAACCGCCATCAAAGGCGGGAACCAACACGGCTTCTGTGTCTTGCAGCGCAAGGGCGGCTTGCTGCAGTTGGACAGCATCGAGTTGAGGGCAGTCGGTGCCCAGCAGCAAGACAGATTCACCCGCGGCAATGACGCGCTCGGCCGCGCGCGCCATGCGTGCACCCAAATCGCCTTCGCCCTGATCAGCCAGGCGCACGGCCTTGGGTAAGTGCAGGGTTTGCCAAACGGCGTCGGCGGTCGATGGTGTGACACACAGTTCCACCGGTCCCAGCTGTGAATTCAGGGCTTCATGCAGGGTCTGCAAAAGCAAACGCCGCGCCAGGTCGGCTGCGCCTTGTTGCCCCAAGGCCGGAATCAGCCGGGTCTTGGCGAAACCAGCCAGCGGTGCCTTGGCAAAGATCACCATGCGCACCGGTTTCATTGGTAGGCACGCGCCAAAAGGTCAACGGGCACACCACGCCAATAGTTCCAGCGCAAGCGCCACATCAACAAAATGGTGCGCCAAACACCGCGTGTTTCCCAGCGCCGCCCCGAGGTCGTCACGCAGCGACTGACACACGCAGGGCGGGACAAACTGAGCAATCGTTTTGACAGCTCAATGTCTTCCATCAAGGGCTGGTCCGGGAAGCCGCCCACGGCATCAAACACCGCACGGGTAACAAACATGGCTTGGTCGCCAGTGGCGATGCCGCTCCAGCGTGAGCGCAGATTCATCATGTGACCCACGACATGCAGCATCCAGTGTTGGCCGGTGATGCAGACATCAAATCTGCCCCAACGGTGCAAATCACTGCTGAGCGCCTGACTGATGCAGTCAACAGCACCCGTCGGCAATTCGGTATCGGCATGGAGAAACAGCAAGGTCTGGCCGCTGGTACATGCGGCACCAGCGTTCATTTGCCTCGCACGCCCAGGCTGGGAAGGCACGACCTTAAAGCCAGCGCATTTGATCATCGCCACCGATTCGTCCGTGCTGCCTCCATCAACAAACAGCACTTCACAGCCATGGCGGCTCAAAGGCAGGAGCCGTTCCAACAAACCTGGCAGCACCACCGCTTCGTTAAGTACCGGCACGATGATGGAAAGCCTCATGGTGAAACTAGCCTCGTTTCCAGGCATGAAAGCGTGCCAGCCAGGCCAGCAGCTTGTGTGGTGCATGCGCACGCTTCCATTCACCTGCCACGTATTTGTTGGCTTCCGCCAGCGTCGGGTAGGTGTGAATGGTGCCCAGAATCTTGTTCAGGCCCAGGTCATGCTTCATGGCCAGCACAAATTCGGCCAGCAGGTCGGCCGCGTGTTCACCCACGATGGTGACGCCCAGAATGCGGTCTTTGCCGGGCACCGTCAGCACTTTGACAAACCCATATGCCGTGCCGTCGGCAATGGCGCGGTCGAGGTCGTCGATGCCGTACTTTGTTACCTCGTAGGGGATGTTTTTTTCCTTGGCATCTTGTTCATTGAGACCGACGCGCGCCACCTCGGGCTCAATAAAGGTGGCCCAGGGCACCACCGAATAGTCCACCTTGAACTTCTTGAAGTCGCCAAACAGCGCATTCACTGCGGCATACCAGGCCATGTGCCCTGCGGTGTGGGTGAATTGGTAGGGGCCGGCCACGTCACCGGCCGCAAAGATGTTGGGGTACAGGGTTTCCAGGTAGTCGTTGACCGCCACGGTACGTTGGGTCGGAATGCCCAGCGCTTCCAGCCCGTAACCCTGCAATCTGGCGACACGGCCCACGGCACACAGCAAGGCGTCGAATTCAATGCGTTTCTCAACGCCCTGGTGCTCAACCACGATGAATTTGTGCTCGCCTTCGCGTTCGCAACGCAAGGCTTTGTGGCTCGTCAGAACGTCAATGCCATCACGCGTCAAAGCATCTCGCGCCAGGTCAGAGACCTCAATGTCTTCACGCATCATGATGCGTGGTGCCATCTCAATCTGTGTCACCTTGGAGCCCAGGCGGGCAAAGCTCTGCGCCAGTTCGCAACCAATTGGCCCGCCACCCAGCACCACCAGCCGGGCCGGTGGTGCATCGAGCTTGGCAAACTCGTCCCACAAGGTGTCGCTGGTGACGTAACCCACGTCATCGAGTCCGGGCAAAGGCGGTACAAACGGACGGGCACCTGCGGCAATCACGATGCTGCGCGTGGTCAGCCGCTGGGTAGCACCACTGTTGAGTTTGATTTCCACCGTCCATGGGTCGACGATCCTGGCGTAGCCTTGCAGCACTTCCACGCCCAGTTCGGTGTAACGTTCCACGCTGTCGTGGGGTGCCACGGTGGCAATCACTTCATGCACACGGGCCATCACCTTGTTGAAGCTGAAACTAGGGGTCACTGTGCTCAAACCGTAGTTTTCTGCGTGGCGCATCTGGTTGGCGATGCGGGCCGATTTGATCAAGGCCTTGCTGGGCACACAGCCATAGTTCAGGCAATCGCCCCCCATCTTGTGGGCTTCGACCAAAGTCACTTTGGCCTTGACGGCGGCCGCAATATAGCTGGTGACCAGGCCCGCGGCACCGCCACCAATGACCACCAGGTTGCGGTCAAAGGTGTGGGGACGCTGCCACTTGGCATAGACACGGCGGCTTTGCAGGAAATTCATGAACTTTTTAGCCAGCATGGGGAAAACGCCGAGTAGCGCAAAAGAAAGCAGGAGACCGGGCGACAAAATACCCGACAGGCTGGTGATTTGCGCCAGTTGGGTGCCCGCATTGACGTAAACCAGGGTGCCGGCCAACATACCCAACTGGCTGACCCAGTAGTAGCTGAGGGTCTTGACCGGTGTCAGGCCCATGAGCAAATTCACCAGGAAAAACGGAAAGATGGGAATCAGTCGCAGGGTAAACAGGTACAGCACGCCATCTTTGGCCATGCCGTCATTGATCGCCGTGAGTCGGCTACCGAAACGGCGCTGAATCACATCGCGCAGCACATAGCGCGACGCCAGAAACGCCAGCGTGGCGCCGATGCTTGAGGCGAACGACACAATCAAGGTGCCAAGCCCCAAGCCAAACAGGGCGCCTGCCCCCAGTGTCAGGATCACGGCACCTGGCAAAGACAGCGCGGTGGCCACCACATAAACAGCAAAAAAGGCCAGGCCAACACCAACCGGTGAGGCGGCACGTCGCGCCTCAAATTGCCCCAGACTGGCCTTCATGCCGTCCAGGGTCAGGTACTGGTTCAAATCCAGCGCAAAAAAGGCAAATGCCAATACGGCTGCCGTGACAAGAATCAGTAGTTTTTTCATGGGTTGCCCCTCTTCATTCAACTTTGGTGAGGCAACGGATCATCGCCCAATGCAAGCATAGTCGCAGTTGCCCTCAGGTTCTTACACCGCGAACAAGGCGCATGACAGACATCAAGCAACAAGGCGGCCAAAGACAGGCGGTAGTGCGGCGCCGTCAAACACCATGCGTGACTGGCACCTCATGAATAGGCAGTCCAAACCCGCCCGCACGGTACACAGGCTGGCACGGTGCGCTGCAAAGCCGATCAGAGCGGCCAGCAAGACACTCAAGCCATTGGCCAATGTCATACGCCCAGAAGCTTGGTTAACTCGTCAAAACCATTAACAACAAGGTCGCAATCCGGGTGTGGCGTAGGGTCTGGAGGCCCCTGCGGCCCCCATTCGTCAGGTCTGTGGACAAAGGCTGTCTTGAAACCGCAGGCTCGGGCGGCATTCAGGTCGAAGTTGTGACAGGCGACCATCAAAATTTCGGAAGGCGCCATGCGCAACCATTGTGCCGCCTTTAAATAGGCTTGTGGGTTGGGTTTATAGACCCCCATCATCTCGCACGAGATCACGGCATCCCAGTCCAGGTCGTTTTTGCGGGACACGTCCAGCACCAGGGACAACGGCAACATGGTGAACGAAATGGCAGGAAGCTTTTGTCGGATTCGTGTTAGGGCAGCCGGGAAGTCCGGCCAGCATGCGAGTTCGTGCCAGGCATGAAAAATTAGCCATCGCTGTTGTGAGTCAAATTGCAGCAGGCCGTATTTAGCCAACACCTCGTCGAGTGCCGTGTGATGCACGTCGTCCATGTTGAAGGTGGGCTGCACCTGTCCAACGATGCCTTTCATGGCCAGTCGGCGGTAGTCATTGGTCACCGCATGCCAGTCAAGAGAGATTCCGTGGCGTTCACCTGCCCTCTGGAAAGCGCTGCACAAGCCACTGTGCCAGTCCAGGATGGTGCCACCGGTGTCGAACGTGAGGGCTTTGACTTGCATGTTGAGTCCCGTGTAGAAGTTCAGCCGCCGCCGCGCTGGGTACCCAGATCAAAGCGCTTTTGTACGGTGTAGCGCCGCTCATCGGTGAGTCCGGTGTACTCAAAAAAAACGCCCAAACGCGGTATCGTCAATAAGGCAATACGCGCATCGGGCAAAGGTGACCATCGGATTTTTAAGATGCCGTCAGGCAGTATGGCGGTGCAATTTGTATGGTCTGCATCCACTGTCAAGGCTGCTTTGGGTAATGCCCCTGGCAACCACGACAGCAAATCGGCCGACGTGCAGCCCATGACATGTTCAAACTTCTCAGGTACAAAACTGGGTGTCATGAGCGGCAGCGTTCAATCGACTTTGTAGGCGGCAAATTTTTCATCAACCGTGGTGCCGAACGCCTGGTTGCTGTAATTGCTTAGCGCTTTGACCGCCGAGGCGAGCACGATGTAGAGCAGGTCGCGCTCCTGGTAGCCGGCATTAAGAAAAGCCTGCACCACCGCGCGATTAGGCTGACCGTGCTTGGCGACCATTTCGACCGCCATGGCCGCCAGTGCGGCGAGCTTGGCATCTGGTATTGGCTGGTGTGCGCGAATTGCCTGGAGGACATCTTTCGGTACACCTGACATTTTGTCGGCAATCATGCTGTGGGCGGCTGTGCAGTAGTTGCAGCCGTTGTATTGGCTCACAGCCAGAAACACCACTTCCTGCTCAGTAGCGCTGAAGCCCGATTCGCTGCGAAACAGGGCATAGCCGTGCAGGTAGGTGCTGAGCATCGCCGGTGCGTTGGCCATGTTGGCGTACATGTTGGGGATGAAGCCAACCTGCTTGAGGGCGAGGTCGAGAATTTCCTTTTGTGGCCCTTGGGCGCTGGCGTGGTCGATTGGTTGCAGGTTTTTGATGATGGGGGCGGTTGGCATGGGGTTGCTCCTGAAGGGTTGACAAGTTTTGGAATGTGGCGTGCATCAACGCGCCGCAGGCTTCCATGCTAGGGCTCGCCATGGGCTGACAGGTGTGCGTGCGTCTCGGTTTTGCTACCCGTCGTTTCATTTCTTTTTCTTGCGCTGAAAAAATGGTTGTCACGTTTTCAATCGGCCATGCGACCAAGGTGATGACGGCACTGCATACCGCAGCGTCACAAACCCGAAAGGAAACATCATGAAAACCGTACTCGTCGCCGCTGCCCTGGTCGCCACCTCATTGACTGCCTTGGCTGACCACCATGACTCTTTTACTCAGGAAGTAGCTTCTGGCCCTGGAAAAACGCGTGCCGAGGTCATTGCCGAGTTGCAGGTAGCGAAAGCGGCAGGGCTGGTTCAACTCAGCGACTATGAGACGAGGCAGGCCGACCGTCTTCGCCTGCAAAGCCAATCATCAACCCTGACGCGTGAGCAGGTTAAGCAGGAAGTGATCGCCCTAAGCCAAAAAGGCCTTGTGGGTCCGCCTGCGGCAACGCCTGCTGCGCCACGCCCGCATGATGGTGTTCGAGCCCGCGCAGGCCGAAGACATGGTGCAGGAATCGCTGGTGGCGGTACTGGAAAAGCCAGAAGCCCATCGCGGCGAGGCGTCTCTGTCGACCTGGGCCGTTGCCATCCTCAAGCACAAAATTGCCGACTGGTACCGCTCGCCCCATCAGCGGCGGCGCAGTTGGGTTGAGACCGATGACAATGAAGCAGAGGCCGATCCAACTCAAGGGCTTTACGACGAGCAGGGCAGCCACAAGGAGGCCGTGCCGTCCTGGCAGCAGCCCGAAAAGCTGGAGACCCAACGCCAGATGATGTCCGTCATGGAGGCTTGTCTGAAGCGCCTGCCCGCTCAGACCGGCAGGGTGTGCAGGAACAACGGCAAACCAGTTAGGCGCCATACGCTCGGGCTCAGGGCGTTCAGCCATGTTTTTTTCGGCTTACTTTGTCCCGCAGGGTCACAAACTCCTCGGCTGCCGAGGGGTGCAGTGCCACAGTGGCATCAAAGTCGGCCTTGGTCGCGCCCATGCGGATCGCAATGGCCAGGCCCTGAATGATCTCGGGTGCATCGGCCCCCACCATGTGTGCCCCCAGTACGCGCTGGCTGGCGGTGTCCACAATCAGCTTGACCAGCGTGCGCTCGTCGCGCCCCGACAGGGTGTGGCGCATGTTGCGGAACTTGGCTCTGTAGATGTCGATTTCGCCATATTGTGCCAGCGCCTGTGTTTCGGTTAGCCCCACGGTGCCAATGGGCGGCTGGCTGAACACGGCGGATGGCACGGTGGTCAGGTCGGCACTGACCGGGCTTGGTCCAAACAGGGTGTTGGCCAGTGCCGCGCCTTCGCGTATGGCCACCGGTGTCAGCGCCATGCGGTTGGTGACATCACCCACGGCATGAATGCTGGGGATGCTGCTTTGGCCAAAGGCATCCACCACCACACCGCCTGCCTTGTCCAGCGCCACACCTGCTTCAGCCAGACCCAGCACCACGGTGTTGGGCACGCGACCGGTGGCGTACAGCACGGTATCCACAACCAGGTTTGAAGCTTGTGCGCCTGTGACATCCACAGACAGGCGGCCATCAGCCAGTTTGTCAATGCGCGCCACGTCCTGATGCAACAGCACGGTAATGCCCTTTTTGACCATCTCCTCAAACAGGTGTGCCCGCACGTCGTCGTCAAAGCCGCGCAACACCTGCTCACCCCGGTAACACAGGGTGACTTGTGCGCCCAGGCCATTCAGGATGCCGGCAAATTCGACGGCAATGTAGCCGCCACCCACAATCAGCACCTGCTGGGGCAACTGTGGCAAATCAAATACCTCGTTGGAGGTGATGGCGTGTTCGATGCCTGGGATCTGCGGCACAAAGGGCGTGCCGCCGGTGGCGATCAGGATGTGCTCGGCGGTGAGCTGCTGCCCGTTGACCGCCACGGTGTGTGCATCCACCAAGCGCGCCGCGCCGTGTATGACCGCCACCCTGGAGCTGCGCAGGTTGTTTTCGTACAGGCCGCTTAGGCGGGTGATTTCCTTGTTCTTGGCCGCGATCAGTTTGGGCCAGGAAAACTCAGCCGGTGGCACGGTCCAGCCAAAGCCTTGGGCGTCGGCAAAGTCTTCGGCAAAGTGGGCCGCGTAGACCAGCAGTTTTTTGGGCACACAACCGCGAATGACGCAGGTCCCCCCATAACGAAAGTTCTCGGCAATGGCCACGCGCGCGCCCAGACTTGCGGCAATACGCGCCGCGCGCACGCCGCCCGAGCCTCCACCGATGACGAAGAGTTGGTAGTCGTATGAAGTCATAATTTTTCAATCAGTTGAGAACAGAGCTAATGATCTGTCCCGCAAGGTTTAATCAGTTGAGGACAGAGCTAAAGATCTGTCCCGCAAGTATCAGGAATGGTTAAATTGTTGTACCCAGGGAATGAACTCACGCAAGGGCATCGGCTTGGCCAGCCCATAGCCTTGCACAAAATCGCACTGGTTGAATCGGAGCCAGGCCAACTCTTCGGCCGTCTCGGCGCCTTCGGCAACCACGGAAAGCCCCAGCTCCTGGCATAAAAGAATGGTTGAACGCACGATGGCGGCGTTCTTGGGTGTCACATCGACGCCCGTAATGAACACCCGGTCTATCTTCAGTTCATCAACGGGCAAGGTCTTGACGTAGGCCAGTGAGGACTGGCCGGTACCGTAGTCGTCAATAGAAAGTTTCAGACCGTGGGCCGCCAGTTCATCCAGATGCCTGAGCGCCAATTCTGGTTCCTCCATCAGGGCGCTTTCAGTAATTTCAAGACAAAGTTGTTTGGTCGGCAAACCAGACCGCGACAGCAAGCCCAGAATCTCTGCCACCAGGCGGTGATTCAACAAATCACGGGTGGACAGGTTGACTGAAGCCACGACCGAAATGCCTGCGTGCTGCCAGTGGACGGCATCTTCAACGACCTGGCGCAGCACCCAGGCTGTGATTTCGAGAATAAAGCCTGTCTGTTCGGCAAATGGAATGAAGTACGCCGGGGGGATCATGCCCTTGGCCGGATGCCGCCAGCGAATCAACGCTTCAGCTGCGGTTACTTTGTTTTGCTTCAGGTTTAGCTTGGGCTGGTAGTAAACAACAAACTCACCTTGCGCCAAGGCCTCGCGCATCTCGCCGATCAGGGAGAGCTGCTCATGGGCCGGCTCGTCAACCATTTCGGAACCAAAGGCAATACTGTCCAGACGTCGCTTGGCAACGGTCATGGCTACATCCGCACGCCGCAGCAGCGTCGTGATGTCGGTGCCATCTTGCGGGTATAGCGCAATACCGACACTGGCATCAATGTCCAGGCGCTGACCCCCAATCGTCATGGGTGCCCTCACGGCTGACAAAATCTGCTGTACCCTGACCGCCGCCGTCAGCTGATTAATTCCCTCCATCATGATTGCAAACTTGTCACCCCAAAGCCGGGCCACCAGGCTGGATTCTCCCGCTGCCCGCTTGATGCGTATGGCCACTTGGCATAACAGGTGATCACCAACCTGGTGTCCCAAGGCGTTGTTGATCGGCGCGAAGCGGTCCACATCAAGCAACATCAAGGCACCCGAGGCGTTGCTGGGGTGCGCATCAAACAACTCCATAAAACGGGTGCGATTGGGCAGATCGGTCAGGGGGTCGATATACGCCAGTCGCAGAATTTTTTCTTCACGCGTCGAGATGCTGTCCCGCATGACGCGCAGCGCACGCAGCAAGGCGCCGACTTCATCGTGATGCCCGGTTGGGACACTCTGGTGATAGTCACCGCTGGCAATTGCCTTGGCAATTGACACGGCCTTTTGTAATGGCAAGACAATGCCGCGCGCAACAGCCCAGGCCAGACCCGTGCCAGCGGCAAGCGCGCAAAGTGCCAACAAAACCACCAGTTGCCTGGCCTGGGTCGCTGATGCCCTGAGTTGTTCCAGTTTGGCTTGCATCACCTGCTGCAAGTGGGTTTCCAGTGCACGGGAGTCAAAAAACAGCGTGTTGAGGACTTTGTGGGTTCGGTCCTCGAAGTGAGCGCGCGCTTTTGTCGGCCCTTCGATCTCCAACAACTCGACCGTCTCCTGCAGCAACACGGCATAGCGCTGTTGCAAGTCGGTCACTTGGTCAATATAAGTCTGAACGTCTGAGGCAACACCGGTTTGAGCAAGGTCATTGACCGCCTTGGAGGAGGCCGCCATCTCTTCATCCATGGCAGCATACAGCGGCACGCGTTTGTCGCGCTCGGGGGTCTGCAACAGTTTGAGCAAGTCGATGGCCGCAGCTTGCGCGTGCAGATTCATGCTTTGGGCCATGAACACACGGCGCGCCTGGTAGTTGACAATCTCCTGGGTGGTGGTGGTCAGGCCTTCCAGTCGTTGCAAGGACACTGCCGCGACCGCCAACAACAATCCGAGCAGCACCGAGAACGCCAGAATCAGGCGTGCGCGAATGGTGGCCAAGTGGAGCATCATGGTCTGCAGTTTTAATTTGCCCGGAATATTTCGGTTTCTGGATGAAAACCGTACCACGCAAACCAGTAGCTCACGGTGGCTGGCAGTTGTTTGCCATCTTTGGCATGCACCGTTGCGCGTGATGCTGCACGGTCGAATCGAATGGTCAACGCGGTGTCGCCCAGTCGATCTAAAACCGCGCCCGAGGTCTTGCCGAGTTCGACAAAGGGGTAAGCCTTGGTCAAGGTGCCGAGCTGGACACCCAAAACACGCTCTTTTGGATGAAAACCAGACGACCGGAACGCCATTGGAAAAATAACTTCCGCACTGCGCTCGTAACCTGCATAAGGGTCACGTTCGTAGGCGCGCGTTGCACCGGTATCGGTGGAAAGAATGACCGTGGCCGGGTGGTTTTTGCGCCAATCCGCCCAGGTGGTGTGGGTCAATGGCAGCACGCGCAAGTATTGCCCCTTCATGGGTCCACTGATCGCCTGCCCCAGCAGCTGCGACCACAGGGACTGCGTCTGGCGGTCGTACATCAGCACGTCGTTGTTGTAGAGCAAGCCGGAGACGCCAAAACTCAAGGCCCGCCCATCGACCCGACCGTCAAACGCAACACCGGTGCCACAAAGTGGACAAAACGTGAGGGTCACCGCGTCATTGTCAAAACGGTCGTTCACCACCTCGTGCCAGTTCAGAATGCGCACCGGATAGGCCCGCGCCACATTGTTGCGCACCAGACCAAGAACCTGGTCGTCCGCACGCATGTAGGTGGCCCGTTCTGCAGGTAAAAACCTGGGTTTGTCGATGGACGGAATACCATCCCTGGCGGGGCCGCCCGCGTCAATCTGTCCTGCCGGAATCAACGCCCCGCGCAAATCAAAACCGTTCATTTCTTGCGCGTGCAACGTCGCCGCTGCCAGGGCAACCAGGCCTGTTGACACGATGTTTGCGAATGTGCGTTGAAACATTTGGCGAATGCTCGTGTTACGGATGGACCACAATGCCCATGATCGGATCAGTTGCATTGTTCCATGGCGCTGCTGCAATTTTGTGCTTGGCAAACGCGCGCCCCGCATCCCAGCGGGCACGGATGCGGCCTGGCGTGAAGTCAAGGTCTTTGGTGTGATCTTCGCCAGGCAATGGCGGCACCTGCATGGGCAACACATGCATCACCGTGCCGCAGCCCCAACCCAGCAATTCCCTGGCTTCTGGCGTGGCCCGCACCTGCGCTGGCAGCAAGCGCCCCAACTCGCGCACCACATGGCGCAGGTGGTGAATCTGCTGTTGACGCGTGGTGTGGCTTTCGGCACGGCTGGCAAACTGGATGTCTTTCAAGCGGCTGCTGACCTGCGCCAGGGTCACTGGCAAGTCACTTGCCTGTTGCCATAACTGGGCCGCAAAAATGACCGCGTCGCGCCGAGGGTTGTCGTCCATAACCACTTCGATGGGTGTGTTGGAGTAGATGCCGCCGTCCCAAAAATGCTCCCCCTCAATCTCTACCGCCGGAAAAGCCGGCGGCAACGCGGTGGATGCCATCACGTGGTCAAGCCCCACGGTGCCGTCACGGCTGTCAAAGTAGCGCATGCGCCCGGATGCGACATTGACTGCACCCAAGGTCAAGCGGGTTGTGCCCTGCGCAATCAGGCCAAAATTGACGAGCCGATCCAGGGTATCACGCAGGGGCTCGGTGGTGTAATAGCTGGCATTTGTGATCCCGAGCGGCACCTGGGCACCAAAGTGCGCCTGTAGGTTGGGCGCAAAAAAGCCGGGGATACCCGACGACACGGCACCCAGGTTGTGCACCAGCTTGCCCAGGCCAAAGGCTTCCCAAATCTCCGAGGAGGTATGGGCGCTGGCCACTTGTTGCCAGAACTCGCGCAAGCGGTCCAGCCGGTTGGCGGGCCGGTTGCCAACAATGATGGCACCGTTGATGGCACCGATCGAGGTGCCTACCACCCAGTCGGGCTCGATACCGGCGTCATGCATACCTTCATAGACACCTGCCTGGAAGGCACCCAGTGCGCCACCACCTTGCATGACCAGAACGACCTGGCCGGGGAGTTTGTTTTGATCAGGTTTTGACATGGTTCATGCTCCTGGGTGTGCTGTTGCTGAAGGGGATAGATAGTCGTGCAGGATGCGTCCATAGGGCAAGGTCAGATTGGCGATGAAATGCAGGCCACCAGACACTTTTTGTACCGGCAAGTCGGCCACAGGCGCATTGGCGTGCGGTACCAGATGCAGGCGCGCCGGGCCCGACCAGGCCCCTTGGACGGCGATGTCGGTCAGGTTGTAGGCCACCAGTTGGGCAATGGCCAGTTCACCGTCCACTCCGGGAATGAGCTTGAGGTTGACCTGGGTCTTGCTCATTTTTTCAATGATGGAGACTGAAGAGCACTGCTTCTTGCCGACCACGTCGTAGAGCAAATGCTGGTGTTTGTAACCCATGGTGCCCACCGCCACTTGAACGCCAGCGTAATCCAGCGTGCCGGTCAGTGTGTCTTGCACCACGGCCAGCCTGGGCAGACCATGTTTTTTGGGAAAGCCCCAGATTTCACGTCCACCGGCGATTGGCGGTTCGTCGTCAAGGTACATCTGCGCCGTGAAGTTGACGTGTTCGCCCCGAAACAGCGCCGGAATCACCACGCCGGATTCGGTGTAACTGCCAAATCCGGCCGAGTCGGGCATATGAATGAACTCATACAGCACGGTGTTGCTGCCATCGGGTTCCAGCGGTTCGGGTAGCGCGTCACGAATGGCCTGGGGGTCTGAGGTGTAGGTGATGATCAGGTATTCGCGGTCAATGAAGCGATAGGGCCCGCGCGGGTACGAAGGGGACGCCGCCGGCATCGACGGCAGTTGCAAAATGTCCTGGATAGTCATGTTGATGGGTACTTTCAGTGTGCCGTCCAGCCGCCGTCCATCGGAATCACCGCGCCGGTGATGGATGCTGCTTCTTGACTGGCCAAAAAGTTCGCCAACGCGGCCACTTGCTCAACGGTGACGAATTTCTTGGTGGGTTGCGCGGTAAGCAGCACGTTTTGAATCACCTCGTCCTCGGTCATGCCGCGGGCAATGGCGGTTTCAGGAATCTGTTTTTCTACCAATGGCGTCCAGACATACCCCGGGCACACCGCGTTCACGGTAATCCCCTGTTCGGCGACTTCCAGTGCCACCGTTTTCGTCAAACCGGCAATCCCGTGCTTGGCCGTCACATAGGCTGATTTGTAGGGCGAGGCCACCAACGCATGTGCTGAAGCAATCTGGATAATGCGTCCCCACTGTTGTTTTTTCATGTGCGGCAAAGCCAGCCGCGTGGTGTGAAAGGCCGAAGTTAAATTAATCGCCAAAATGGCATCCCATTTGGCCGTAGGAAATTCATCAACGGGTGCGACAAACTGAATGCCTGCGTTGTTAACCAAAATGTCCACACCGTCAAATTCAGCGGCAATGGCGACAAACATGGCCTCGATGGTGTCCGGGCGGCTCATGTCGGCCCCATTGAATCGCACCTTGACCGGGTAGCGCGCCGCCAGCCGGGCCCGCGTTGCCTCAATCTCTACGCTATCTCCCATGCCATTGAGGATGATGTTGGCCCCGGCCTTGGCAAATTGTTCGGCAATGCCCAAACCAATACCACTGGTAGATCCGGTAATGAGTGCGGTTTTTCCTGAAAGCATGCAATGCTCCTGATTAAGGGGTAAATAAGAGACCTGCGCCGTTTGAAGCGATAGGTTCTCCATTTAGTCGAACCACACGAATAATTGCTTACATCCGAATGACAACGAATTTGACTTGTTGCACTGTTCGTGCGTCAAACACTTACGTTGCCAGCAAGCGCAACGCCACGATGGCCAGCCCAAAACTGCTGATCACCGTGCCGTACAGCACGCCACGCCAGCTGTGGCTGCCGTTGACTCTACAGGCGGCATAGCCCGCCGCAAACAGCGCCAACACCAGCACCCAACAGGCGCTGGCAAACGCACTGCCCAAGGGCAACCAGCCCAGAGATACAGCAACAAACGCCACCGCTGGCACCAAGCCCGGAATGACCACCACCAGGGATTTCAACAAATGTGTCAGACTGGTCTGCCAGGACGGACGGCGCTTGAAGGCAATCTCGTCTGCCAGGTGGCGTGCAAAGGCCTCGGCCACTGCGTTGGCGATCAGGGTGATGAAGATGGTGGCGATGGCATGCCACTCGGTCAACGCCGCGCCTTCCAACACGGTGAGCAGCGCCAGGACGATGATGGCGCCGTTAAGCAACTTGTAGAGTTTGAAGCCGGTGGCTTCAGCCGCGCTGGTTTGCATGGGTGGGCTAGGCAATGTGTGAGGAAAGTAACTCTGTGGTACCCCTTTGTCTTGCCAAGGCTGCAGAAACTTACACAACAGTTTGCGAGTGAACGCTCTGGGGTCCGGCGTATGCCGCGTCGCTGTTCATAAGTCCAGATCGCTCAGACTGGCGTGATCGTCAGGACGGCGACCCAGTGGCCAGTGGAACAGGCGCTGTTCTTGCTTGATCAGTACGTCATTGATGCTGGCAAAGCGACGTTGCATGAAGCCTTGCGCGTTGAATTGCCAGTTCTCATTGCCGTAACTTCGGAACCATTGATCGGCATCATCGTGCCATTCGTAGGCAAAGCGTACGGCAATGCGGTCGTCGGCAAATGCCCACAACTCCTTGATTAAGCGATAGTCCAGTTCCTTCGCCCATTTGCGCTGTAAAAATTGACGGACTTGATCTCGGCCTTGTGGAAATTCGCCGCGATTGCGCCAGCGTGTGTCTTCGGTATAAACAAGTGCAACGCGATCCGGATCGCGCGAGTTCCAGGCATCTTCGGCCATGCGTACTTTCTGCGCCGAAGTTTCAGCGGTAAAGGGGGGGACGGGGGCTTTGATTTCAACGGTCATGGTGTTTTCCTGGTTAAATAAATCTTTCAAATTGCACCCGATCTTCGGCAATGCCGAGTCGCCGGGCGGTTTGGCGTACGCTGTCAATCAAGCGTGCTGGGCCGCAAACGTAAATGACCGCATCGGCAGCTACGCTGTTCAACAACAATGACACATCCAGTCGGCTTGGCTCTGACGTCTGACTGAAATAGAACCGGCATCGGTTCGGAAAGTGCCGCCGCAAATCCTCGACAAACGCCATTTTTTCAGACGTTCCACCGGCGTAATGCAGTTGAAAATCCACGCCGCGTGTCGATAGCTCCTCTGCCATCGCTTTGATCGGCGTGATGCCGATGCCGCCGGCGATCAACAAGACCGGACGAAGGTCATCGTGCAACGGGAAATGGTTGCCCGGCGCATCAACATTGAGGCGTGTGCCCAGTTGCCAGCCATCGTGTAATGCGCGTGAGCCGCCGTCGCCATCGTCGATTCGCAAGACCGCAATACGGTATTGCTCAAGGCCGTTGGCCGCGTCGGTCAACGAATAAGTACGTGTGCTTGTGCTGCCATCGGGCAGCACAACCGGCACGCGGATATGTGCCCCGGCCCGATACGGCGGCAGTGGCTTGCCATCGGCATGCTGCAGTTCATAGGCGCGAATGTCCGGCGTCAATTGACGCAGCCCGACGACGGTCAATGGCAATGCGCCACTTCCCGGAACTTCCGGTGTTTGCCGTGCCACGACCGCAGGCGGTTGCAGGCGAGCCCGAATGAGCAGCGCTTCAACTTCTTGCTGGCTGTAGCGTGGGGTGATGTACTTGGGGCAATTCCAGTCGAAGGCGTCGACCCGGATAACGATGCCACGCTCCACCGGTGCGCGGAACTCGGGCGATTCCAATTGCGCTAGCAGTTCTGGCTCCCTGAGTTCGTTCACCGTTCGCGCCCGGCCCCAGATTTTCAGGCGCCGACGTTGCGGGTAGTCCATCAACAGCAGGCTGACCCGGTCGTCGCCGCGAAGATTACCCACCGAGATGTACTGGCGGTTGCCGCTGAAATCTGCGTAGCCGATGGTCCGATCGTCCAGTACTTTCAGGAATCCCACCGGCCCGCCGCGGTGCTGCACATAGGGCCAGCCAGTCTGGCTCACGGTGGCCTGATAAAAACTGTCGCGTTCGGTAACAAAAGCCCGCTCGACTGCATCCAGTGCTGGTTCCTCGGTTTCTCCAAGTTCGGCTGACCGATACGCGGCGCGGCTACCCATTTCGGCCTGCACTGTCTGCACGTCCGGAGTGAAACTGATTTTTGCAAAAGCCCAGGCCATGACCTTGCTCCTCATTTAAATTGAACCATTGACGTTAACCGTGGCATAGCCAGCAGCCGCGCTGGATAGACATAATGCTGTGATACGTTACCCATTGCGCATAAAGATCCAGGCACAAGTACATGCTTGTACTTTGCCCGGTTTATTTGGTTAAGCCGCCAATTTCAGCGCTACTTTCGGGAAGTCGATCTCAACCCGGCTGGATTTGCCGAGGATGTTGGTCAGTACGTTCATGCCAACGTGGGTGATCACCTCGACGATGTCGGCCTCGCTGTAGCCGGCATCACGCATGGATTGCATCTCCAGGTTGGTGACCTCGCCTTGGTGCTCTGCCAGGGCTCGGGCAAATTTGACTGCGACTGCGGCTTTGGCATCATGACTGGAACCGGCCCGGTTGGCTTCGATTTCTGCCCCACTCAAACCGGCCTTGCGTCCAATGGCCGTGTGAGCGGACAGACAGTATTCGCATTGGTTTTTCTGGGCCAGCACCAGCGCGATGCGTTCGCGGGTGGCTCCATCCAGCGAACCGTGGTTGGCGATGTGATGCAAGCCGAGAAAGGCCTTCAAGGCATCCGGTGAATGGGCGAACACCCGCAAGAAATTTGGCACCATACCCAACTGGCTTTGAATTGCCTCCAACAGACTGCGTTGTTCGGTGTTGGCGTTTTCGTTGCTGACGGCAGAAATACGGCTCATATAAGTTCTCCAAAAAAAAGGGTTTTGTAAGCCTGTGAGAAATTCAACAGGTGGATAGAGTGTGTCTTGTTCCACTAAAATTAAAAATACACAAAATTATCAATTTACTCTTCCATTATTCGGAATAACAAATGAATCGTTTTCACTTGATGAGTGTGTACATCGCGGTGGTTGATGCGCAAGGATTTGCCGGCGGAGCCCGCAAGCTACACATGTCGCCGCCAGCCGTGACCCGCGCGGTGGCCGCACTGGAAGAGCGCTTGGGCGTTAAATTGCTGAACCGCACCACCCGCTATGTGAGGATGACCGAGGCAGGCCAGAAGTATTATGAAGATGCCAAACGCATCATCGCCCTGGCCGACGAAGCCGACGATGCGGCTTTGGGTATCCATGCCGAGCCGCGCGGCCAATTAACGGTCACAGCCTCAGTGTTGTTCGGCCGACTGCATGTGATGCCGGGTATCGTTGCGTATTTGCGCCGATATCCAGCGGTGAAAGTTAATGCATTGTTTGTTGACCGGGTTGTCAACATGCTGGAAGAAGGTGTGGACGTGGCGATTCGCATTGCGGAATTACCGGATTCGTCGTACCGGGCGCAGCGGGTCGGCTCGGTAAGGCGGGTATTGTGCGCATCGCCCGATTATTTGGAAAAGCACGGTATTCCGCAAATGCTAGATGATTTGCGTAAGCACCAAATCATCTTGGCACGTGGTTTAAATCCGAATGATGAAATGTGCTTTCTGCACGACGGCCAGACGCACACAATCAAACTGCAGCCTGTATTGAGCGTCAGCGACAACGACTCGGCCGCCCATGCGGCCATGGCCAATCTGGGCATTACCCACTTGTTGTCTTATCAAATTACTGAGCCGCTACAGGCGGGCAAGCTGAAAATTGTGCTCAGCGAATTCGAAAGCCCACCAGTACCGATCCACATCATGCACCGCGAAGGTCGCCATTCGTCGGCGAAAGTCCGCTCGTTCGTCGATTTGATGGCATCGCACTTGCGCACGCTGCATTTCTTTTGACGTACCGATTGTCTCAAACCGGAGTTTGATGAGCCACCTTTTCGCCTTTGAGCCACTGCGTTGGCGAACACTTTAGCTTGCGAATAAACGCCCGCGTGAGCGCATTGGCGCTGCCGTAGCCGACATCGTCAGCCACTTGTTTGAGTTGTCGGCCTTGTTTGAGCAGCCCCTGCGCTGTCATGACCCGCCAGGTGGCCAGATAGTCTGCAGGCGTTTCGCCGGTGACGGTGCGAAAGCGCACGGCAAAGCGTGCACGTGACATACCCGCCAGCGCTGCCAAACTCGCCAAATCGCGCTTGCAGGCAGGGTCTTCATGAATAGCTGCTATGGCTTTGGCAAGTCGCGCATCAGCCAGCCCTGCCAAAGTGCCGCCTTGTGTCAAGCCTTGGTCAATGCAATGGCGCAGCAGTCGAATCATTAGCACTTCACACAAACGGTCCACCACGGCCTGACGGCCATCGTTGTCAGCAAAGGCCTCATCAAACATCAAACCCAACAGGGCGTCCACACCGGCCAAAGCAGATAGTTCAATCATCACGACATCCGGCAACGAGTCGGCAATCGGATTTCTGCCGCCCCCGCCAAACTGAACTGTCGCACACACGACATCCGCACCTGCACGATCATCCGCCATCAACCGGTGGGTATCGGGGCGTGGCAGAAACAGCAGGGTGGGCTCGATGACATCAAAAACTTGTTGTTTCACACCTATGACCCGCACCGGTCCGCGCCGGATCAGGTGAATATGACCGCGCTGGCGGTCTTGCTCAAAGTCGTGAATGCCGCAGATGTTGCCAGTGTAAAAAACTCCCGCTTGCAGGGAAAAGTGCGAGAGCAGTGTTGAGAGTTTGTCCATGATTTTTGATACGAATGGTTATGTTGATGATACTTTGAAATACTTTTCGTATCAATATGGACATTAAAGTTGACGCCGTTGATCGCGATGTGTGTTACCAGTTTGTGTCGCAGTCGACCTCAACCCTTAGCATTTTTTGGAGATTGTTATGCCTACCCAGTTTCGTACTTCACGTCGCAGTTTTGTGGCATCAGCCGCACTCATGACGCTTGCCCCGATTGCGCTTCCTAGACTCGCACATGCTTATGACGAACTATCAACAAGCGCCTTGAACGTTGATGTAAATGGCATCGCGTTAAAGGGCTTTGACCCGGTGTCGTACTTTTCCCAAAGTGGTCCGGTTGCTGGCAAAGCGGAATTTTCTGCAAAACACGGCGGTGCCACCTACCAGTTTTCCAGTTTGCTGAATCGTGACACATTCGCTGCCAACCCTGTCAAATACATCCCTGCCTATGGCGGCTTTTGCGCCATGGGAGTCGCACTGGAACAAAAACTCGATGTCAATCCGCAACTTTGGCGTGTCGTTGACGGCAAGTTGTATCTCAACGTGCACAAAGAAGCGCAAACGCGCTGGCTCGAAGACGTGAAGGGCAACTTGGACAAGGCAGACAAGAACTGGCCAGGCCTCAAGGACAAGGCCCCAAAAACGCTTTGAGTCTTACTGCTTCCTCACCAATAAATTCACTTCATATAGGAAAAATCATGGTCAGCATCACGATGTATAGCTCGGCGGGTTGCGGATATTGCCAAAGTGCCGAGCACTTGCTCAAACGCAAAGGCGTTACCCGGATCAACAAAATTCTGGTCGATCAAGTGCCGGGCGCGCGTGAAACCATGACGCACAAGACCGGTCGGCGCACCGTGCCCCAAATTTACGTTGGGGAGCTTCACGTCGGCGGGTTTGATGACCTGGCGGCGCTTGAAAGAGCCGGCAGGCTTGATGCGCTGTTGGGACAGTAATATTTGAGCGTCACAGGAAAATTTTTTCAACCCGGCGTAAGAAATGAGGGGCTTGTGCGTCTAACCATTAGGGCCAAGCAAATCTTTGCCCCTGCAAGTACCCCACCATTTACATCCGAGGAGACTCTTGTGAACGCTCAACCTTCCACCATCCGCTCAGCCATTTTGGCATCCATTTTTGGCATGGCTTTTGGCGCGCCCGCTGCCTTTGCCCAAAGCCCCTGCGCGCCGCGCAACCCGTGCGCACCACGCAAGATGAACCCGTGTTCAGCCAAGAACCCCTGTGCCGCTAAAAATCCTTGTGCGGCAAAGAACCCTTGTGCGGCCAGCGGCAAGGTAGACCCCAAATTGGTGACACGTCCGGCTGGCACCCAGTTGGCAAAAGGCAATTCGGCAGAACTTGTTGCGTTGGGCAAAAAGCTGTTTTCAGATACCAAACTCAGCACCAATGGGCTGTCGTGCAACTCCTGCCATTTCAATGGCAACGCTTACCTTGACACTTTTGCCAAGCCTTACCCGCATTTTGTGCAGATGGCAGACGATCAAGGGGGTATCAAGCAGGTTGCCCTTGACGAAATGGTGCAGTTTTGCATGGTGGTGCCCATGGCGGCCAAACCGCTGGCTTGGGACTCGCGCGAGCTGGCGGCCTTGACCGCTTACACCGCCAAAATACAAAAGACGTTTAAACCCAAAGCGGGTGCTGCTGCCGCCAACCCCTGTGCCGCCAAGAACCCGTGTGCTGCCAAGAACCCCTGCGCAGCTAAAAATCCATGTGCTGCCAAAAATCCGTGCGCTGCCAAGATGTGATGGCCGAGGTTGACTGGTGATGACGCCACTGCCAAGTCGGTCCCCTGACGACTTGTTGGCCATGCGCGCGGCAGGCCGGGAAATCGCCGAGTGTTACCGCGTGCTGACCAAGGCGGGGCGCAACATTGTGGGCGAAATGTTGCGCGGCGAGGGTGAGTTCATCGAGCTCAACCACTTTCCCGACGAAGACGTTTTTGACCGCGACACCCAGTCGCAGTATTACTACCATGCACACCGAGGCCTGGCAGGCGAACACGGGCACTTTCACACCTTTGTGCGCCAGCCCGGCATGCCCGACGGCATGCTGCCGGTTGAGCACAAAAATGCCACCGAGCTATGGCCAGACGGGCGGGAGGCGCTATCCCATTTGATAGGCATCTCGATGGATGCTTATGGTTTCCCCACGGGCTTGTTCACCACCAACCGCTGGGTGACCGATGAAGCCTGGTACAAAGCGACGGATGTGGTGCAACTGCTGGCGCGGTTCCAGATTGACCACGCTGCACCGTCGTGGCCGGTCAACCGCTGGATCAGTGCCATGTTTGTGCTGTTTCGACCTCACATGCAGTGGTTGCTGACGCAGCGTGATGCCGCGTTGGCCGACTGGGCAGCACAGCACCCGGGCACCGATGTATTCGAAGACCGCACACTCGACATCACCAGTTGGGTGGCCATTTCAGTCGAAGATCAAATCAAGCTGGTTGACGCGATATTGGCCGACGTGCAAATGCCACTTTTTAAAAAGGATAACTGACATGAACCCAATCAAATTTGACGGGGTACGCGGCTGCGTATTTGCCCTGGCCTTGTGCGTCGCCCACTCAGTGTTTGCTGACACGGCGGCGCTGCCCGGCACACACACCTTGGCCAGCAAGCACAGTTTTAGCACGCTGGTGTCACGCGTCGAAGCTGCCGTGGCGCAACAAAAGATGGGCTTGGTCGCCACTGCCAGTGCCAGCGCGGGCGCTGCCGGGCGCGGTATCAAAATCCCCGGCAATACCGTGCTGATGGTGTTTCGCAATGACTACGCGGTGCGTATGCTGCAAGCCAGTGTGCCGGCAGGCATCGAAGCCCCTATCCGACTGTATGTGATCGAAAACCCGGACGGCACCGCCAGCCTGACCTACCGCACACCCAGTGCCGTTTTTGCACCTTACCCATCCGACAAACTTCAGGTCATGGCGACCGAGCTGGATCCGATCTTTGAACGCATCACGCGCGATGCGATCGGCGGCTAAATACGCCCCGGTCGTAGCTGCGCTGGCCCGGATGCACCCACAGTTGCCGCTGGTTCTGGGGGTTGTCACTCTGGTGGGGGTGGCTGCGCACCTGAGCCAAAGCGGCTGGCAAGCGGTGACTTTGTGGCTGACCGGCCTGATGCTGGGTATGGCGCTCTATCACGCGTCGTTTGGTTTTGCCAGCGCCTACCGGCGCATGATCGTGGCGCGCGACATGCGCGGTGTACTGGCCCAACTGCTGTTGCTGGCGCTGACTACCCTGCTGTTCGCCCCAGTGCTGGCTGCTGGTGCCATTTTTGGACAAGACATGGGCGGCGCCTGGGCGCCGGTGGGTGTGTCGGTGGCAGCGGGTGCATTCATGTTTGGCATTGGTATGCAGATCGCGGGGGCTTGTGGCTCGGGCACGCTCTACACCGCAGGCGGCGGTAACCTGCGCATGCTGGTGGTGCTGCTCTGGGCCTGTGTTGGCTCGTTCTGGGCCAGCTTGCACATGGGCTGGTGGCAGCAACTGCCTTCTCATGAGGCTGTGGTGTTGTCTGATGTGATGGATTGGAAATCTGCGCTGGTATTGCAACTTGGCATGATGGCGGTCTTGGCCTGGCTGCTGGGCGCACTGGCCAAGCCGGTGCCGTCAGCCGCGCCGCTGCATGTGCGCACACCTTGGTCACGGCTTCTTTCTGGCCCGTGGCCGGTGCTGGCGGCGGCAGTGGTCCTGGCTTTGGGTAACCTGAGCACCTTGGCTACCGCCGGTCACCCTTGGTCAATCACCTGGGGCTTTACGTTGTGGGGTGCCAAGGCCGCGCAGGCGCTGGGTTGGCAAGCCTCTTCCAGCGCTTTCTGGCAGGGCGAGTTTCAGAGTGAGGCGCTGGCGGGTGGTGTGCTGCAAGACAGCACCTCGTTGATGGACTTGGGGCTCATGCTGGGTGCCTGGTGTGCGGCATCGCTGGCCGGGCGTTTTGCCCCCAAATGGGACTTTTCCTGGCGATCTCTGGCCGCTGCCGTGCTGGGTGGCCTGTTGCTGGGCTATGGCGCACGTATTGCCTACGGCTGCAACATTGGTGCGTTTATTTCGGGGGTGGCGTCGGGCAGCTTGCACGGCTGGCTTTGGATTGCTGCTGCGTTGCCGGGCACCTGGCTTGGCATTCACCTGCGCCGCCGATTTGGCATGGACGATTGAGGCGTCGGTCTGACCCTTGACGACCGGCAACTCAGCTACGAAATAGTTGTCTATTTTTGTTTCCGTGTGGTGTAAGAAACCGGCAGTTCCACCGACTATAGAAGCAGCACGGTGCATCTTGCGCGCTGTGCGGATCGTCATCTGTCCATCAACTACCCGTTCATCTTTAAAGGATATTCAAATGAAAGCGCAATCCACCACGTCTCGTTATGCAACCGCTGCCGGCCTGGCTCTGGCCATGAGTGCTGCCCTGACCATTGCCGCCTCACCCCTTGCAGCACAAGCCGCTGATACCGAAAAGTGCTACGGCGTTGCCCTTAAGGGCAAGAATGACTGCAAAGCAGGTGCGGGTACCACGTGCGCCGGCACATCCAAGGTCGATTACCAGGGCAATGCCTGGTCGATGGTGCCCAAGGGCAGTTGCGAAAAGACCGTGTCCAAAACGTCGGCAACAGGTTTTGGCCAATTGAAAGAGTTCAAGGAAGTCAAGGTCTGACCTGAACCCAAAGAACGGAGCACCTGGCATGTCCAATCGACCCAATGCGCTGATGCAGACCGGGGTGGCTCCGTCTCACACCCTGCCCACGCGGGCGGGGGTGGGGCTCAAGCCTGAACATTTTCAGGAGATTCTGGCGACGCAGCCAGACATCGGCTTCTTCGAGGTCCATGCCGAAAATTACATGGTGGCGGGTGGCCCGTTTCACCATTACCTGACGCGTATCCGTGAACGTTATGCGCTGTCGATGCACGGGGTGGGCCTGTCCATTGGCGCCGATGCGCCGCTGGACCTGGACCACCTGAATGCCTTGCGGCAGGTGCTGGACAGGTACCAACCACAGTCATTTTCAGAGCACCTGGCCTGGTCAACACATGGCCCAACATTCCTGAACGATTTATTGCCGCTGCCGTACAACACCGCCACCTTGCAGCGGGTGTGCGACCACATTGACCAAGTGCAGACGTACCTGAGGCGGCGCATGTTGCTGGAAAACCCAGCCACCTATGTCGAATTTGCCGCATCCACCTGGAGTGAGGCTACGTTCTTGTCGGAGGTGGTGCGGCGCACAGGCTGCGGGCTGTTGCTGGATGTGAACAATGTGTTTGTGAGCAGCGTCAACCACCAGCGCGACGCACAGGCCGTCATCCGCGCATTGCCCTTGGCTCAGGTGGGTGAAATTCATCTTGCCGGTTTTGCCCGGGCACAGGACGGCCATGGCGACCTGCTGCTGATTGACAGCCACGGGGCACCGGTGGCGCAAGCAGTGTGGGAGCTGTATGCCGTCACGCTCGGCCTGACCGGCCCGGTGGCGACCTTGCTGGAGCGTGACAACGACATTCCCGCCTGGCCGGTGCTGTTGGCCGAAGCGGGCCTGGCCGAAAAACAATTGTGCGAGGCGACGGGCCAGCGTCAAAAAAACAGACAACGGTCCCCGGAAGAGGTGCACGCATGAGCACCCAGAGCGCTTTTGCCCAGGCCCTGCTCAACCCTGATCTGCCTTGCCCGAGCGGGCTGATCACCTGCAATGGCTCTGACCCGGCGACGCGTTTTGCGGTGTACCGCAACAACGTGATGGTGTCATTGATTGACGCACTGGCCGACACCTATCCGGTGGTGCAAACCCTGGTAGGTGAAGATTTCTTTCGCGCCATGGCCAAGGTGTTTGCACAAACCACGCCACCGCGCACGGCGGTCATGGCGTATTACGGGCGCGACTTTGCTGCGTTTATTGACGCTTTTCCGCCGGCGGCCAGCGTGCCCTACCTGGCGGATGTGGCCCGGCTTGAAATGGCGCGGGTCATGGCTTATCACGCAGCCGATGTTGAACCTGTGACCACTGAGGTACTCCACGCTGCCTTGGCCGACCCGGCACAACTCCTTTCCCTGCGGGTGGAGATACATCCGTCGGTGCACGTCATCACATCGACTTTTTCGGTAGTGTCGATATGGGCCGCGCACCAGCTTGAGACCAGTCTGCCGTGTGTCGACCCCGATGTGGCCCAGGCGGCGCTGGTGTTCAGAAACGCGCTGGCTGTGGACACGCTGGAACTTGGCGCCGGGAGTGCTGCGTTTATTGGCGCCCTGCAAGTCGGCCAGACCTTGCTGGATGCCGCAGGTGCTGCCAGCCAGCTTGAACCCGAATTTGACTTAGCCAGCGCCCTGGCGCTGCTGCTTCGCTGGCAGCTCATCACTCACCTCACCACCGGAAACCAAGACCATGAACACACACCTTGAAAAGTCAGGCGCAAGCGTACCCGCAGATGCGGCATTGCTACCCGGCCTGATCCGGCAGTTCATTCGCATCGCAGAGCGCATCCCCAACACACTGCTGGCTTTTGTGGCACGTTTTTCTATTGCCGCCGTGTTTTGGAAGTCCGGCCAGACCAAGATTGAGGGCTTTGCTTTGGATATTGTCAACCTTGAATTCACCCTGGGCTGGCCGCGCCTGTCGGATTCGGTGGTCGGCCTGTTCCGTGACGAATACCAGTTGCCGCTGATTCCACCTGAAATTGCCGCCACCCTGGCCGCGTTTGCCGAACATGTTTTTCCAGTGCTCATTCTTCTGGGGTTCGCCACCCGCCTGTCCGCCCTGGCCCTGTTGGGTATGACGATGACGATTCAACTGTTCGTCTACCCGGACGCCTACCCCACCCACGGCACCTGGGCCGCCGTGCTGCTGTACCTGACGGTGCACGGGCCAGGCAAGCTGTCTGTCGACCACTGGATCGCCCGACGTTGCCCCTAAGGCACTGACCGGCATCTGGCACCAGGTCCAAGGCAGGCGGTATGAACACGGTACTGGGTTGCTTGGGTGACCGGTTGGCCCGCTTTCTGGCACGCGAGGTACATGTTCACTCGGCAGTGCCAGCCGTCCGACCGGAGCGCCTGTTGGCCACATTGCGCCCTGGCGACGTGTTGCTGGTTGAGGGCAATAGCCGGGTCAGCACCGCCATCAAATACCTGACACAGTCCACCTGGTCCCATGCTGCCTTGTATGTGGGCAGTGCCGTGGCCGATGCCGGCAAAAACCCGGAACACTGTTTTGTCGAGGCCGACACCGTGGAAGGTGTACGCAGTGTTGGCATCAGCGCATTTGCCGGGCTGCATTCGCGCATTTGCCGCCCGGTAGGACTGACCGCCGAAGACTGCCAAAAGTTGACAGCCTTCGCGATTGCACGGATAGGCAACCGGTACGATTTGCGTAACGTGGTCGATCTGGCGCGCTACCTGCTGCCCACACCGCCTGTGCCCTTGCGCTTTCGGCGCAAGATGCTGGCCGTGGGCAGCGGCGACCCGACGCGGGCCATTTGCTCTACCCTGATCGCGCAGGCATTTCAATCCATTCGTTACCCAATTTTGCCCATCACGGCAGTTCAAAATGAGGACAGGCCGGATTGTCCGGCCTGTGTTAATGAAATTCTGAGTGTGCGCCACCATAGCCTGTTTGCGCCGCGCGACTTTGACGTGTCACCGTACTTTGAGGTGATCAAACCCACCATTGAAGCGGGGTTTGATTTTCATGCGCTGAAGTGGGGCGCACAAACAGCGCCTATTGCTGGCCTTCATCGCTGATGTTTTTGCCATAACCCTTGGCATACGCTTTCATGGCTTTGCTCAGAAACGGTACTTGCAAACTGAAATTCTTGCAACCCGAGCACATCATCACATGGACCTTCAGGCTCATTTTTTCGGCCAATGTGAGCGTCCTGTCCTGCGACTCGGAGATCAGGCGGGTGGCTTGCTTGCAGTTCATCATGCGTGTTCTCCTCTCAGAAACCAGTTGTTTTCCAGACACTCCCGCAGACGCAGGCGCGAGCGATGCAGCATCACATTCAGGTTGGTGGTGGTAATGCCGACAGCTGTGCAAATCTCAGCGGTCTCAAGCTCGACGAATTCTTTCATCATGAACACCCTGGCCTGGTTACCCGGAAGTGCTTCCAGGCAAATCTCGAATACTTTCCAGAATTGGTTCTGATGCAGGGCGTCTTGCGGGTTGCCCCAGGTGGCTGGCTTTTCATCGGTTTGCCACATCCCTTTTGTGTCAAAGAGCTCAGCGAAGTCTTCACCTTCTTCATCTTCCCGCAGCAAGCTACTGGCATCCACCATGCGTTTCTTTTGTCGCAGCACATCGGCAATTTTGTTACGCAAGATGGCAAAGACCCAGGTTTTCAGCGCTGCCCGACCCGCAAAAGATTTGGCATTTTTGAGCGCGCCAACCAGCGCCTCTTGCACCGCATCTTCTGCCGCATGACTGTTGGAGAGCTGCAGCGTCGCAAATTTGAGCATCTGACGGCGCAGGTCATTCAAAAACGCGGCGTCATTCAAGATGGACGTGTCAGACGCATCCGGACCCAGACTTTCAACTGTCAAATCGTTCATTGCTGACTTCCTCGCGGTGTTACTTCGTTCTTGGCCGCACTGTAACTTGCCACGCAGTAGGGTACGAAATAGTTCAAGGCCACGTGAATCCAGGAAATGCCCGAGCCTGCCACGATGGCACTGCCCTGATTAATCAGGTTAAGAATGCTGCCCACCACCAAAGCGATGCGCAGTGCGTTTTTGACAATCCTGCCAGAGCAGGCGACCTGAAGGAGGGTGCGCATCAGTGGCTCCGCTAACGAAAGGTCGAAGTGGTCATGAGCGCCATGGCCGGCATGGCTTCAACACTGGCAATAACCGTCCTTTGGATCAACTCGGCATCAACATCGGGTTCCAGATCAGCGGGTCGACCTTGGTGGCCGGTCGGGCTGGCAACCAGACATTGGTCACCTTGCCTGAGCTCGAATTCGCCGGTGCAATTGCGGCAGTAGACTTTTTCTCCGGCCTGGCTGTCTTTGCGCACCACCAGGGTGGGCCCACACATGGGGCAGGTCTGCAGCGGGATGCCGTCGTCACTGTGGCCCAGCACATGGTCAAGCTCACCGGCGTGTCCAAGAGAAATAAAGAGGTCAGCGAAACGCGCATCGAACTGTGTGCCTTTCTCTGCGCCCAAAATGTCCAGCGCTTTGTCACGGGGCATGCCCTGGCGGTAGGGGCGATGGCTGGTCATGGCATCAAACGCATCGCAGATGCCCACAATTTTTGCCACCTCAGGAATTGCTTCACTGCGCAGGCGCAGAGGGTAACCTTTGCCGTCGGGCCGCTCGTGGTGCAGGTGGATGGCGTCCTTGACCAACACCGCCAGCGGATGCCCGGCCAGCATTCTGACGCCCATATCAGGGTGGGTCTTGATGACGTCGTATTCCAGGTCCGTCAGGCGATCGGTCTTGCGCAAAATGGCATCAGGTGTGCCAATTTTGCCCAGGTCGTGAAGGAATCCACCCAGGCCCACGCGCGCGGCCTCGGCCTCGGTGAGTTTGGCATGGCTTGCCAGCAGGCGTGCATAACGCGACACACGCCAGAGGTGACCGCCGGTGTAGGGGTCTCTGGCCTCTACAAACCAGGCCATGGTGAGCAGGCTGGCCAGCAAATGCCGGACTGTTGTCTCGACTGAGACTTTTTCTTGCGCTGGTGTATTTCCTAGCCAGCGGCCCGCTTGTTTGAACCAGCTCATGGTGTGTTCTCCAGCTTATGTGGTGCGTGTAGGTGAGGTGTTTCAGAAAACTGCCGGATAAACCCCCGATCAATCCAGTCTTTCCAGCGCCACACCCATTGTCCATCAGCCGACCACCGCCCCCAGGACGCCACCGCAAAGCGGGGTCCACAAGACAAAAGATACAAGGCGTGCAGCTTGGGTTGGTACGACCGCAATGGCCCGCCAGAGAGTATCGCCATCAGATTTTGACCCAGCACGGGGCCCGCACGCACCGCGTGTACCCCGGAGCGCGACATGACCGCATCGGTGCGCGCGCACACGTCACCCGCTGCAAAAACGTTTGGATGCGACACACTGCGGTGGTACTTGTCCACCAGGATGTAGCCATGTTCATCCAGGCCCAGTTTCGACGACCCCAGCCAAACCGCAGGGCGCGCGCCTGTGGCTGCAATCACCTGGTCGGCTTGCAACAGGTGGCCGTCAGCCAACAAAACGCCTTCTTCAGACCCCACGCCACGTGCAAAATGCAGTGCCAGTCCGGCGTGTTTTGCAAACCGTTGTACCCGGACTTTGACACTCTTTGCGTGTCCTGGCAGGATCCCGGACTCAGACGCAACCAGGTCAACGTGGCCGTTGATGTCGGCACCTGTAAATGCCTGTTGTGCGGCAAGTGCCAGCTCAACGCCGGCGGCACCACCGCCAACCACCACCAATCGGTAGTTCTGCTTTGCTTTTGCGGCCATCAAAATGTGAGGCCAACGGGAAAAAAAATTGTCCAGGGGTTTCACCGGCAACAACTTGTCGCCAAGGCTTTCCAGCCAGGATGTGTCGGTTTCGCTGCCAACGTCAAGCGACAACACGTCGTAGGCAACAGGCTGGCCATGGGTCAGGCTAACACAGCGTCGCGTAGTGTCCAAACCCACAATCTGGTCAAGTACCAGGCGTGCACCCGCCGCTTGAATCAGTGGTGCGAGGTCAACACGACACTGGGCCTGCGTGTAATGGCCAGCGATCCAGCCAGGAAGCATGCCCGAGTAGTATTGGTACCTTGAAGGCGTGATCAAAACGACGTTAATTCCTTCTGGCCGCTGCTTCGCAAGGGCACGCAAAACCGACAAATGCGCGTGACCGCCGCCGACTAAAACAAGTTTCTTTGTCACGGGGTTTTTTTACCGAAAATGCCTTTGAATCAAACGTTCAGCCGTGCTGCGGCGCGCAGGTGAGGTTAAATCTTCTTTGCTTACATACAAAAATGTTTCTTGTCGTCCCAATTGAGCAGCCGCGACAGGTGTTGGGTCAATGCCGGTGATGTTGACCTGAAGCTTGGCCTGTTTTGCAATACGTTCCAGCGCAGGACGGGCTTGCTCCAAGGACAGCATGGCTGCAAACAGTACGGGTACCCGAGGGGCCAGGCGCTTCAATTTCAAAAACACCTCATCCGCCGACTCAGTGATTGAAGACGACAAGGCCAGCGAAATAACTGCGCCGGAAATGCCGACAGTCTGGTCAAACAGGCCGCTGATGTGTTCAAGTTTGTCGGTCCCGTAGCCGCATTCCTCCAGGAAAGGCTTCATGACCGAGACGATAAAGGTGTGCGGGCGAGCGATAAGAATGGTTTTAGTCATGGGGATCAACCTGAAGTGACGACATGAGGTTGAGTCGCGCTAGCCACCCGGTTTCTTACAGCCCGATGCGGCAAATGCACATGCGAGAGCTGTCGTTTGACGGATCGTCACCTTTGCGAAAGGCAAAGATTTTTGAAACGGGTGTAAGCATTTTGTGCTTCAACCGACTATTGCCATGAAAGTCCAGTAACCACTTGACCTTCTGAGCCAATCTTCCCGTTGTCACTTCAAACCATCCAAGGATTTTTTATGAACAATCTCTCTTCCAAAATCGCCAAGACCATCGCCTCTGCCGTTGTTACCGCGGCGGCGCTGTCAGGCAATGTCATGGCGGCAGGTTGCGCCAGCGCAAAGTGCGGCCCAAAACAGAGCATGTCCAAATGTGGCGCATGCAAAGCCAAATGCGGCGCATGCAAAGCCAAATGCGGTGCTTGTGCTGCCAAGTCCTAACATTCATCGCCTTTGTTTCCAGGTGATCAGTTGGTCACCGAGTTCTATTTTTTTTGAACCATGACAGCTTCTGTACTTCTCCGACGGCATTGGCGCGCTGCTTCCGATGCGCAGATCGGCCTGGCGCAACGGAACGCGCGTGTCAGTGTTTCGGCATTTTCTGCCGCCACAGCGGCGCATGGGTCCTTGAGCCAGAACTGGATCGCTGGTCACGAGGTACTGGAGTTTGAGCACTACCCGCCCGATGACCTGGTCGACGTGCGTAACGGCTCGCAGTTCTATTACCACTCGCACCGTGACGGCGACCAGGAACACGGGCATTTGCACTTGTTTTGGCACGCCACGGCGACAGGACGCAGACGGTACTTGAAACCAGGCAAGCCCAAGTGGAATCGCACTGAACCGACGCATCTTTTTGCGATCTCGCTTGACGCGCGGGGTCTGCCCGTGGGCCTGTTCACTGTGAACCAATGGGTCACTGATGGCCACTGGTTTGATGCCGCCGTCACCATGGCGTGTGTTGATCGGTTTGCCATGGGTCACGTGGCAGCTTATGCGCATTCATGCCGCTGGTTGACGGGCTTTGTTCGTTTGTACCGCCCTGTGATCCATGCCCTGCTGCTGCAGCGCGACAAGCGCATCAAGCGTCGATCTGACTTGGCGCAAGCCCTGCAAGACCGGACGCTGGAAGTGCTGAGCACCACCCCTATTGACTGGATTGCCGACATGGACGCCCTGGCGGCAGAGTCCAGGCGCCGTGGTGGTTGACTTGGCAAGCTTGCCAAGCAAAAACTTGACTTCAGTCTGTCTGCGAACTATTTGTTTGAAAGCTTCTTATGAAAATTGCAAAACTTGTGCTCTCGGCACTTCTGGCTTTGGGTGCGATGGCATCACACGCACTCGACATTCAGCCCTATTCGGCGGCCGCGCTGGCCCAAGCGCAGAAAGCCAATAAACCTGTGGCTTTGCATTTCCATGCCGATTGGTGTCCAACCTGTCGTGCACAAGAGAAAGTCTTGCAAGGCCTGACATCAGAAGCCGGGCTGGACCTGACTGTGCTGGTGGCCAACTACGATACCGAAAAAGACCTGAAACGCCGCTTCAAGGTACGCGCCCAGTCCACTCTGGTGGTGTTGCAGGGTGAGAAAGAGACTTACCGTCTGGTGGGTGATACCTCAACCGGTGGCATTCGCGGCGCCTTGAAGTCGGCACTTTGAAGCGACAGGCCATGTCCATCGTCTTGTCTGCGCCCCAAGTGGGCTTAAGCCTCTTTGCAGGTAGTCTGACGACCTTGTCGCCCTGTGTGTTCCCGCTGCTGCCGCTGGTGTTGGGCGGTGCCTTGCAAGGCAACCGCCTTGCGCCCGTCGCCATGGGCGTGGGTATGACCGGTTCTTTTGCGTTCATTGGTATGGTGCTCGGAGCATTGGGACCGGCGCTGGGTATTGACGGTGACACCGTGCGCACGGGTGGCGCCGCCATGTTGATTGCCTTCGCCCTGGTGATGCTGGTACCGGCCCTGGGTGCGAGGTTTACCCAATGGATGTTGCCAATTGCCAGCTCGGCCAACGCAGCATCAGCCAAACTCGACGGTGGTTCCTTGCTGGGCGCACTGCTGCTGGGCAGCGTGCTGGGTCTGGTCTGGAGCCCATGTTCCGGCCCCTTGTTGGGCTCGGCCCTGACGCTGGTGGCCAGTGAGGGTGGGGTGGCACGCGGTGGCCTGGTGCTGGGTATATTTGGTTTGGGTGCGGCAATTCCGCTGGTGGCAGTGGCCTACGCATCGCGCAGTGGTTTTTTGCGGGTGCGAGACTGGGTGTTGTCCCGAATTGAAAGCGTGCGATACGGATTTGCGCTGTTGCTTGGCGCCATGGGTGTCGCCATTCTGACGGGCGGTGACAAATGGCTCGAAGCCCAGGTGCTGCAGTGGTTGCCGGATGCCTGGGTCAATTTTTCGGTGGGAATATAGCCACGACACGTATGCGACGCAGTGCCAACCCGCCGGTGGCTGTTACACATCTTGCTTTGCAAAATGCATGGCGCGCAAGTTCTACATGACGCCCGCCAGGCCGTCAAACAAGCCTTGATCGGGCGCTGCTGCTTCAATCCCGGCGAGCTGGAACGTGTCAACGAATTCACTGGTCATGTCGCAATGCTCGATTGCCCTCATCCCGACAATTTTCGATAGGGAATTCGTTAGCGTTGGAAAATTGTTGGCTGTGTGGTGTTGGTTTAACGCTGCTGTCACATGACCAATCTTCAATTGTTTGGAGACGGGGAGCAACATTCATGAAGCTGGCAGCTGCAGAACACTGAGACAACTTTTCTTTAGAGTCTATTGCCAGCAACCACTCTTCTTTAGATCAAACGCAACAGGAAATAGGGCTTTCATGTATCAAATTTTTTCATTGTTGCTGCTATCTTTGCTTTTTTCACTGAATAGCCACGCGCAGGAATCTCAAACATGTGCTGCAACGATCAGTGAACTGAGAACGTTGCTTAACGATCAGACGTTTCCCCTGAAATGGGAAGAGACCACGATGGATGATGGGAAACCACTGATGGTGTCAATTTTTGAAAAAAACGGTTACCTTTTTGTGGAGTTCTTCAAAACCCAACAAGGACTTTGGGCGCAGAGTTTTGGTGTCATCTGTAAAACAGATGCCGATTTGGAAATCAGGTTTACCGGGGAGCAAATTCACTTTGGACCTGCGGCCGGATGGGCTTTGCGATATGCCTTGGGAAACGGTGGCAAATTTACACTGAACAAGCTTGGGCCGAAAAGGCTGCGTATTGCAACAATTGGATGGAGTGGGGTTTTTAACCAAAGCGACAAATAACTGTAATCAGGATGACTTACAGCCATGCGAAGCTGTGGTCATGAAAAAATCAGAAGACATCGTAAAGTGCATTGGGTTCAGAAGCTGTGTATCGGCTGCAATGGCGAAAGCAGCCACATGACTGCTCAGCAAGTGCGTTCAATCTTCCTGTCTGACATACACCTTGGCACCAAAGCTTGCCAAGCCCAACATCTACTGGAATTTCTGAAAGAATATTCTTCAGAGCACGTCTTTTTGCTCGGTGACATCATTGACTTGTGGGCCATGAATCGTGGCGGGGTGCATTGGTCGCCTGCACAGAACACATTTGTACAAAAGATGCTTCGTCGTGCGCGTCACGGGGAGAAAGTCATTTTTATTCCGGGCAACCATGACGAGGCGATCCGTGAATATGTAGGCGTTTCATTTGGCGACATCATTGTGGAGCATGACTACATTCATACAGCGGCCGACGGCCGACGCTATTTGTTGTTGCACGGGGATGAATTCGACCAGGTGACGCGCCATCACAGGTGGATCGCCCTTCTAGGTGATAAAGCTTACGATTTCTTGGTCAGCCTCAATATCTATTTGTCCTGGCTGCGTCGAACACTCAAAATACCTGGCTATTGGTCGTTGGCCGGATATGCCAAAAGAAAAGTAAAGACTGCTGTTAGTTTCATCTTTAACTTTGAAGATTCTGTCATCCGACATGTGCGTGATCTAGGTCTGGATGGCGCAATCTGCGGCCATATCCATTGGCCAATGATCAAAGAAGTTGATGGTCTGCAATACCTTAATTGCGGTGACTGGGTGGAAAGTTGCACCGCTATCGTGGAACACCTTGATGGCCGTATGGAGTTGGTTTTGAGGAGTGCAACTCCCAAATCCAGCGCGCCTCAAATTCCCAACATTTGAGAAATAGACAATGGAAAGTCCCCACAAAGGAAAAACTGGCATCAGGCGTCTGGTGAATGCATTCAGCTACTCTTGTGCCGGTTTGCGCGCGGCTTTTCGCCATGAAGATGCTTTCCGCCAAGAGGTGTTACTCGCCATCGTTCTTGTACCACTTGCATTTTTGCTAGAGAGTCAATTGTTTGGTCGAGTGTTGATGATCTCCTGTGTATTTTTGGTGCTCATCGTTGAGTTGATCAATTCAGCCATCGAAGCAACGGTCGACCGCATCTCCCTCGATGATCACCGGCTTGCCAAGCGTGCAAAAGACATTGGCAGCGCATCGGTTCTGGTTTGTCTACTGAATCTCATTACCGTTTGGATGTTGGTCCTATTGAACTGATTTGATATGCACCTCGTGTCACCAGAGTGAGTTTATTGGTACTCACGATGCAGCCGAAAACAAACCTCAACCTAACATGAAGCCTTCATGAAAATTTTGTTTATTTCCGATGTTTATTTCCCTCGGATCAATGGCGTTTCAACATCCATGGAAACCTACCATCGGAACCTCCGTTTGCTTGGTCACATCGTCCACGTGATCGCACCTGACTATTCGAGGCCAAGTTCTGATGAAACGGACATCATGCGCGTACCTTCGCGCCGGGTTCCTTTCGATCCTGAAGACAGGTTGATGAGTTTCAAGTGGGTGATGAACCAACTTGCAAAAATCCGCAGCGAGAACTATGACATCATTCATATACAGACTCCCTTCGTTGCGCATTATTTAGGAGTCAAGTTGTCCCGCATGTTGGGCATTCCTTGCGTCGAAACGTATCACACATTTTTTGAAGAATATCTCCACCATTACGTGCCCCTCGTTCCTAAAAAAGTGACGCGTTTTCTAGCCACCCGTTTTTCTCGTCATCAAGGCAATAGCCTGGATGGCATGGTCGTACCATCCAAGCCAATGCTCAAGGTCTTAAAGAGCTATGGCATCACGACCCAAACAGAAGTTATCCCGACTGGGATCGAACCTGCAAGTTTCGTGTTGGGAGACCGAGCAGCGTTTCGAGCCAAACACGGTATTCCACAGGGCAGGCCTGTCATTCTGTTTGTCGGTCGTGTTGCCCATGAAAAGAATATTGGCTTCCTGCTTAAAGTCGTTGATCGGATTCGTCATGAGATTTCCGATGTTCTCTTCGTCATTGCGGGTGAAGGTCCTGCGGTAAAAAGTCTGGAACATGAAGTCATGGATTTGAGGATCAACGAGAACGTCATGTTTGTTGACTATCTGGATCGTCATACGGACTTGAATGATTGTTATCGCGCTGCAGATGTATTTGTATTTTCATCACGCACAGAAACACAGGGTTTGGTGTTGCTCGAAGCCATGGCACAAGGTGTTCCAGTCGTTTCCATTGCTGAGTTAGGAACTCGCGATGTATTGCGTGACGGCGTAGGCGTCTTGATTGCACGGGAAGAGTTGACGGACTTTTCTGGAAAAGTTGTCGCGATGTTGGGAGATGAAAAAGGTCGAAAAGCCCTCGGAGATTCAGGGCGTGAATACGCGTCTGAATGGTCAGCTAAAAAGCAGGCAAAACGGATGCTGAACTTCTACATAAGTGTTCTCAAGTTCCCAGCAGAACCCTGTGAATCTGGTGACTAATATTTGTTGATAACGGAAAGACGACAGCCGTTGCCCCCTTTTGTTGGACAAATGAAACGGTCATCGTGGGTCAAGGTCAGCCCCAGAGCATCGGCGAGTGGCAGCCATTCAACGCAGTATGTTTACATCCTGGCCGAGCATCGTCCGGGTCACCAGGGTGATGCCAGACGCCGTGACATGAAAGCGCTGGCGATCCTCGTGCGGATCAATACCAATCTGGGTTCCTTCGGGAATATGACAGCCACGGTCGACGATGCATTTTCTGAGTTGGCAGTTGCGCCCGACGACCACTTTGGGCAGTAGGATCGAATCCTCGATCACCGAATGGCTGTGCACATGCCCACCGTAAAAGAGCATGGTGCGTCGAATGGTGGCACCACTGATGATGGAACCACCTGCAACCAGTGAATCCATGGCAACCCCACGCCGCGTGTCATCGTCATGCACAAATTTCGCCGGTGGGACCTGAGGCTGCCAAGTCCAGATCGGCCAACTGTCGTCATAAAGGTTGAGGTGCGGCGAAACCTGGAGCAAATCCATGTTGGCTTCCCAGTAGGCATCGAGCGTGCCGACATCGCGCCAATAAGGCGCTTCGTCACCTTCACCGACGCGAACGTCGGCAAAATTATGGGCGTAGCTATGGTAGTGCCGGACACAGTGGGGAATCACGTCCTTGCCGAAATCGTGGCTGGATTTCGGATCATCGGCATCACGTTGCAGTTGCTCGCACAGAAATCGCATATTGAACACATAAACGCCCATGCTTGTCAGCGCCACTGCGGGATTGTCTGGCATCGGTTGCGCATTGGCGGGCTTCTCGTCGAAAGCTTGAATGCGGTTATCAGCATCAACCGCCATCACCCCGAAGCTACTTGCCTCATGCAGGGGTACTTGGATGCAAGCCACGGTCAGGTCGGCCTCTCGCTCGACATGCGCCGCCAGCAGGCGCCCATAATCCATGCGGTAAATGTGATCACCCGACAGCACCAGTACGTAGTCCGGTTTGGCGTGGCTAATTTCCCGCAGGTTCTGGTAGACCGCGTCGGCCGTACCCCGGTACCAGAAGGACTCGTCAACCTGCTGCTGGGCCGGCATGATTTCGATGAATTCGCCCATGCGGCCATCCAGAAAACTCCAGGCCAGGTGCAGGTGCCGAATCAGGCCCTGGGATTTGTATTGGGTCGCAACACCGATGCGCCGCACGCCCGAGTTGACACAGTTCGACAGCGTGAAATCAATGATGCGAAATTTCCCGCCGAACGGCACGGCAGGCTTGGCACGCCAGTCGGTCAGACCCTGCAAGCGACTGCCACGCCCGCCAGCCAGAACCATGGCAAAGGTGTTACGCGTCAATTGACTAATATAGCGCGGATTGCGATGGAACTCGACGCTGCCGTCCATCGCTTGCTCGGTTGTCATTGCTGCTTTCCCCTCTGGTTGTCGTGCCTGTCTGCGTGTTTCTACCGCCATGGGCAGTTCAGTTTGACAGACGGCAATGACAATTGCATGACGCGCTGTCACACAGGGCCTCAACGATCACGTCATCCTGCTCGTTGGGCGTCATTTAGGTGTCTTGACCAAATTCCTTTAAACAATATAAACTGTATACCTTGTTTAATCCTAGGAGAGCTCGCCATGACATCAACAATACAGACCGACCTTGCAACTGTGGCCACAACAGCCCATGCCGATCGGCCAAGCGTTATCAGCACAGTGTTAGCACCTTCAGTGCCTGTGGCCGCCCCTGCAGCAGTTAAAGCAGGGGCAAAAAGAGTGGTTAGAACACCCGCCAAGAAAGTAGCTGTGCCGGTCAAGCCAGTGGCCAAGGTCGCTATCAATCCAGTCGCCAAGAAGGCAGCACCCAAGGCAGCCATCAAATCGGTAGTCAGTACCAAACCACCTGTTGCACCCAAAGCCGCCGTTAAAACACCTGCGAAAGTCGAACCAAAGACGACTATCGGTCCGACTGCAAAGCAAAGTGAGGTCAAACTGCTAAAGGCCAAAAAGCCAAAGCTGGTACGCGACAGTTTCACCATACCCAAACTTGAGTACCTCAAACTAGAAGAGTTGAAGCATCGCAGTGTCAAGCTGGGAAACTCGATCAAGAAGAGCGAACTGATCCGCGCTGGCATCATGGCATTGGCCGCCATGTCAGACACCAACTTCCTGAAGGCCATAAATGCAGTTCCGGCCGTCAAAACCGGACGACCCGCCAAAGATTGACAAAGCGGTGAGTGCCCTGACATATGCTTGTAATACGGCAGTAGCCGGCGTGACCCGTGTGGCCTCAGTGCAAATTTACGACCATGTGGAAGCCATGGAATACATGGATGCCCACCGCCTCTCTGCCGTGATGCTGGTGTTCTCCTTCCTGGTGCTGCTGGCGCTGTACGCCTGGCGGCCCAGACCTGTGAGGGGGGCCTGACATGAGCGGTATTCAAGCCCGTTTCAAACTCGACTGGCCGGGCTTCACGCTGGATGTGGATCTGGACTTGCCTGCACGTGGCGTGACGGCGCTGTTTGGCCACTCGGGTTCCGGCAAGACCACGCTGCTGCGGTGCATCGCCGGGCTGGAGCGTGCGCCCCAGGGTCAACTCAAGTGCTGGCTGCCGTGGTGGCCGAGCGTGATGAAAAGTGGCATTTGGCCCGCGTCGAGTTCCCCGGTGGCAGCCTGTGGGTGCGTGATGGCGGCCACGTGCCGGGCCAGCTGGTGCGTGTGCGCATTCTGGCGCGCGATGTCAGCATCGCGCTGGCGCCGGTCAACGGCACCAGCATCCAGAATTGCCTGCCTGCCACGGTAGAGGAAATGGCCGCTGACCGCCACCCGGCACTGTCGCTGCTGCGGCTCAAGGCGGGGCCATCGCCCTTGCTGGCGCGGCTGACGCAGCGCTCGGCGGCGGGGCTGGCGCTGGTGCCGGGCAAGGCAGTCCGGGTTCAGATCAAGGCGGTGGCCTTGATTGGCTAGCAAAAACCCTTTCCATTGGCTCCGTCACGCCAAGCAGCCATACTGTGTGTGATTGGCGCGACCTGTGCCGAGAAAGGCTATCCATGAGCGACCCTGCCGCAACACCCCACCATGCCATCCCGTCGATCACCTCGGGCTGGTCTCAGTTGACGCACCTGCTGCGCAAAACGCCACCCCGGCTCAATCTGGCCCTGCAGGGAGGTGGCGCACACGGGGCCTTTACCTGGGGCGTTTTGGATGCGCTGCTCCGGCAGCCGGAACTGACGTTCGAGGGATTGAGCGGCAGCAGTGCCGGTGCCATGAATGCCGTGGTGTTTGCCGACGGCTGGATGAAAGGCGGACGCGAGGGCGCAGGCCAGGCGCTGGCCGGGTTCTGGAGCGATGTCGGGCGGCAGATGCCCTGGGTGCCCATGACACGCGGGGAGGGCGATGCCGTCGACTTGTCGCCCACGACCAAAATGATGGCCCAATGGGCGGGTTATTTTTCTCCGGCGCAGCTCAACCCTTTTGAGTTGAATCCGCTGCGCGACATGCTGCTGCGCCAGATCGACTTCGAGGGCCTGCGCTCGCGCTCCCCCTTCAAGCTGTTTGTCGGCACAACACACGCCAGCACCGGCAAACTGCGGGTATTTCGCGAAACCGAGCTCACGGTGGACGTGCTGCTGGCTTCGGCCTGTCTGCCCAAAATCCACCATGCCGTGGAGATTGAGGGCGAATCATATTGGGATGGCGGCTACTGCGCCAACCCGGCGGTGTTTCCGCTGTTCTATGACTGCGAGTCACGCGACGTGATGCTGGTGCTGCTAAGCCCGCTCAGGCGTGAAGGCACGCCGCACACGGTGCAGGAAATCGACACACGCATTGCCGATCTGGGGTTCAGCACACACTTCATGCGCGAGATGCGCATGTTTGCGCACGCCAGGACATTTGCCGGTCGGCCCGTCATCCGCTGGGGGCGGCTGGAGCGCCGTTTGCACAACATGCGTTTTCACATGGTCGATTCCAGCGGGCTGGTCAACCTGGAGCGCAGCGACACCAAGCTGCTGGCACACGGGCCGTTTCTGGAGCTGCTTCGTGAGCAGGGCCGCGCGCGCGGCCATGACTGGCTGGTGCAGCATGCCGCCGCGATCGGACAGCACGCTACGCTGGACGTGCAAGCCTGCTTCAACTGAGGTGGGTACAGGCGAGTGGGGGCGACAGGTTGTAGCCCATGTCAATCAATCGCAATAAGCTATTTTTTATAGTAATCCACAGCACTTCTTGTACTTCTTGCCACTGCCGCAAGCGCAGGGGTCATTGCGACCTGGCGTTGCGGCTTTGTGCATGGTTTCAATTTTCGGCCCCAGGGTGCGCCACATCTCGTGCATGTTGTAGACCGACCAGAGCGCATCGCCAAAGGCTTTCATGCGTTTGACGCTGACGGTGGGTGCACCGCCCTTCGCGTCTTCAAAGGCAGACAGGGTCGGTGCATCGGTATCGTCTTGCGTGAGTGCTGCCACCAAATCAAGCGCCGTGGCGCGCCACTTGATGGCTTCCTTGTTGCGTGACACGGCCCAGTCTTGCGGCCAGGCGGTGACCACCGCCATAAAACCCTTGGCCCATGCCTGGCCGAATGCGGGCAGTTTTTCTCCCTTGCGTTTGGCACGCTCATCCTCGGGCAGGGCGGCAAAGTCAGCCCGTGCGTCCACCAGCTCGGGCTGGTAGGCGGCGGCGTCGGTCAGGGCATCGATCTTGGCTGCAAGCGCCTGGGTGACCAGTAGCCAGCGGCGCGTCCACAAGCTCATGAAGTGCCGTTGCTGGACCGCGTTGGCAAACGGGACGGCCAGCAAGACAGGCAGGTACTCCTCGGGAGGGATGGGGCGGCGGCAGCAAATCAGCGCCGCCATGAAACCTTCACAAAACTCCCAGGTCGGGATCGCATCGTGGCGCGAGCGCAGGTAGCTCAGGATGGCTTCCAGCGCGGCAAACTCGTCGGCGCTCAAGGGCTCGCAGGTGTTACTTTGAACGGACTCAGTTGGGGCAGGATGCGCAGGGGGCAAATGTGGGTTCATGGTGGTCGGTCAGTGGGTTCAATGGGGAGGACAGGGCTTGAGGGGCGCGCGGCTGCTTCTGATCATTTTTATGAGAGAAATTGACCATTAGCACTTACTATATAAGTGCCAGTAGCTATTTATTAAGTAGCATTGCAGCCCGCAGCAAGCTGGGGCAACTGGCCGGGTCAGCACGCACCGCAGCCGAAAACACGCGCACGCAGCGCTCGGCGGCAGTGCGGTATGGGGCTGCCTGCGCTGTGCCAAGCCGCTCACTTAACTCCAGCAAGGCCAGCGCGGCCACACCGTTGCCGGACGGTGTGGCCGCATCCACAGCGGTTTTGAGCCGGTGAATCAGGGCCGGTGCCTCATGGCGGGTGAAAAAGAAGCCGCCCAGGTCGCGGTCTTCAAATTGCGCCAGCATGGCGCGGGCCAAGCCTTCGGCGAACGGCAGGTCATCAGCTTGTGGATCGGCCTCATGCAGGGCCAGCACCGCTTCCAGCAAAAAGGCGTGGTCGTCCAGAAATGCGTCTTGCCCGGGCAAGGTGTGCAGATGCCCGGAGGTGCGGCCATCGTCTGTCCAGCGGGTTTGGCGCAGGAACAGCAGCGCGGCCCGCGCCGCTTTCAGCCAGTCGGGGCGCTGGCAAACGCGGGCAGCCCGCGCCAGGCCAGTGATCATCAGCGCCGTCCAACCGGTCAGCACCTTGGCATCGCGCGGCGGGGGCTCGCGCTTGTCGCGCTCGATCAGCAGTTTGTCCCGTGCGCTGGCAATGAACTCTTGCACCAGCGCCGCGGGCCGATCCAGGGTGGCGGCCAGCTTGGCGGCCGAGCGGGCCACGTGCAAATGCCAGGTGTGTCGCTCAAAGTTGGGCGCATCCACCAAGCCCCAGTGGGCGGCACATACATCCCACTCAAAGGGGGAGAGGGCCAGGCGCAGCGGCTCGGATTCCCAGACGTAAAAGTGTCCTTCACGTCCCTGGGGGTCGTCCGCCGCCAGCGACGCGTGAAAACCACCGGTGGTGGCCTGCATCTCGCGCAAGCCCCAGTCCGCTGTGTCTTCCACCACGCGGCGGAACAACGGCTCACCGGTCAGCGCCAGCGCGTCGGCATAGAGGGCCAACAGCACGCCGTTGTCGCACAGCATTTTTTCGAAATGCGGAATGCGCCACTGCGCGTCCACGCTGTAGCGGAAAAAACCGCCACCGATCTGGTCGAACAGGCCACCCTCACTCATCTTGCGCAGCGTGTGCAGGGCCATGTCGCGGGCCTGATCGTCGCCAACATCCTGCCCACGGTGTAACAAAAAGGCCAGGTCGCTGGGGTGCGGGAACTTGGGCGTGGCACCAAAACCACCGTGTTTGGCATCAAAGGCCGCCGCCAGTTGCTGGCAAGCCTGGGTGCGCACGGCCGCATCGAGCACCGCTTTGTCATCGACTTGAGGCTGGCTGGTGGCCAGTGCCAGGCGCAAGGCCTGGTCCTGGCGCGCCAGGGCTTGGCGCTGCTCGCTCCAGACCGTGCTGACCGAGCCCAACACATGGCGAAACGTGGCTTGCCCATCGGGCGCTTCGCTGGGGAAATAGGTGCCGCTGTAAAACGGCATGCCTTGTGGCGACAAAAAGCTTGTCAGCGGCCAGCCGCCGCCGCTGCGGCGCAGCAGCTGGTGCGCCATCTGGTAGACCGCATCGATGTCCGGGCGCTCTTCACGATCCACCTTGATGGCGACAAAACCCTCGTTGATCAGGGTCGCCGTGGTGGCATCGGAAAACGATTCGCGCGCCATCACATGGCACCAGTGGCAAGCGGCGTAGCCAATCGACAGCAAGATGGGTTTGTCCAGCCGTTTGGCCAACGCCAGGGCTTCGGCGCCCCAGGGGTACCAATCCACTGGCTGGTCAGCGTGTTGCAACAAATAGGCCGACTGTTGGGTCGCAAGGCGGTTGGTCATGGTGAGTCAGTCCGATCAATGGGGATCGCGGTGATCCGGGGCTTGACCGTCAGCCGCAGCCTCAAACAAGGCCGCCATGCGGCGCAAGACCTCGGTTTGCCGTTGGCCATGGGTTTGCAGGGCAGCGCGCAATTGCTGGCGGGTCTGGGCATCCAGGCCACGCTGCAGCGAATGCGCAAACGCGGCTTGCGGTGATGGGGCAAGTGACTCATCGAGCACCAAGGTCACATCCGGTGCCACCGCACGGCTGATCGACTTGAAGGACCAGGAACCCGCCATCACCGGGTGGTAATAGTGGCCACGGGCAATTTGGAACAAGTCAACCAGACGCTCCAGCACCGCCTCCAGTGCGGGAGCCAGGTCGTCAAACAAACGTGCCAGATCGCGGATGCGGTTGCGCTCAAAGCCGGCGTTGTAGGCCAGTACGGCACCACGACTGTCCAGCACCTGCAACAGCGACAACGCAAATGCGCGGCGTGGGTCACCGCCTTGTGCATCGGCCAGAAAACCATGTTGCGCACAGTGACCATCCGCCTGCAGCACATCACACGTCCATTGGAAAGGTAGCACCTGATAGGGCCGTGTGCCCGCCCACAGGGGCACGGCAAAACCAATGGTGTCAAAACGCAAACTGTGGCGCGGGTAGGGCAGCGCTTGTATCAGGGCGGCAACCTCGGGCTCCAGCACCGGCACACCCTGCTGGATCGCCCGCACGGCGCGGCGGTGTCGTGTGTTGTCCAGGGTTCGCAGGGCGACACTGTGCAAATCCGCGTGGCCTGCGGCGCGTAATTCGGTTGCCAGATCGTGACCGACAATCTCCAGCTTGGCCAACGGATCAGGCGCAGTTTCGGCGGCTGACACCGTACACGCTGCGCACTGCTGGGTGAACTCACAGCCACCGTTCTGGGTGCAATGCGTCCCGGGCGTGGCCGGTGGTTGCGGTCCGCGATCGCAGCTGCGCATGGCATCCAGCCAGGCCGCCACCGGGCGTGAGCCCAGCACCGGGGCCAGATCCACCTCGCGAAACAGGCCCGCGTAACAGCCGTGACCGGGGTAGATGAAATCGGTATCCACCAGCAACAAACCCACGCTTTGCACGCGCAAACCGCAGCGCGCGGCCACATCGGTCCAGAACGCCGCCGTGTCCACATCGGACTCGTCGCCGACCGTGGCGTAGCGTAACTTGAACAGGCGCAGCCCCCGTTCGCCGCAGGTCAGCACATCAATACGCGCCTGGGCGCGGTCTTCACTGGTCAGGCAGGCCCCCAGAATCGCCCAGCCCTCGGGGGCTACGCGGTCACCATCCAGGCAATGCAAGGTTTGTCGCAGGGCACGGGTCCACTCGGCCTGGGTTGTGGGTGGTGGGATGATGTCCGCCAGCGGGTATGAGGCGCGCAAGGCGGCATCCACACCCGGGCCATAGACCACCGCCGCCTCGGCGCTGACATCGGCACGGTCTTCAGCGCGGGCTTCCCGCCCGGCAAGGTTTGGGGTGACCAAGTGTTCGCTGCGACGGTAGAGCCAGAAGCGGCGCGAGCAGGCCCGCCAGCGGCGCAGGTCATCGTGGTTTAGCAAGGGGTATAAAACCATGGACATAAACAGACAAAGGTGACACAAGGGTGCGACAAAAAGCACACGCCAACGAAGCCGATGTGCGTTCTGTCGGCGTACACGGCTTGCTAGCAAGTGCCGTGCAAGCCTGGGGGTTGTCACGTATCTTGCTTTGCAAACGGTATGACCCTCAAGTTCTACATGACCCCCGGCTCCTGCTCCACCGGCATCCACATCCTGCTCGAAGAGCTGGACTTGCCGTTCGAAGTGACCATCGTCAACCTGCCCGCAGGGGACCACCTCAAGCCCGCGTACCGGGCGCTCAACCCCAAAGGCACGATCCCGACGCTGGTGCTCGATGATGGCCGGGCACTGACCGAATTTCAGGCTATCGCCTACTGGCTGGCGCGCACCTACCCGCGCAAACGCCTGCTGTCCGTGGATGCCGTGGCCGCTGCGCAGGCGATTGAGCTGATGGACTATGTGGTGGGCACGGTCCATGGCCAGGGCTACACCCGCATCTTCACCACCGACCGTTATCTGCCTGCCGGGCTGGCTGATGTCGACCGGGCGGCGTGGCAACCAAGCGTTCAGGCACGTGGCCGCGAGATGGTGAGCGAGGCTTTTGCCGTCATTGAGGGGCGCTTGCCTGACGTGGGTTATGCCATGGGTGCCGATTTCACCATCGCCGACGCGGCGCTGTTTTATGTTGAATTTTGGGCCGACAAGACCGGCCTGACCCTGCCACCGCGTTGTGCTGCGCACTACCAACTGGTGCGCTCCAGGCCCGTGGTGCAGCGTGTGTTGCGCGAGGAAGGTTACCGCTGAAGCAGCCCGAGCTGCACCCTGCACCAACGCCCTGTATCAAGCGTCCATTATTGAGAGAAGCCATGATGAATACCCAAGACCTCTTTGCCCGCAACCGGGTGATCCTCACGCATTTCGACAGTTACAGCACAGCGCTGCTGTTTCCGCGCTGGAACAACAACACCCTGCTGTGGCCCGAAGCCCTGCCCGCATCCGCGACACCGATGCCAGCGCCGACCATGATCGGCCCCATGCATGTGGCCAACACCGTCAAGCAAGCCGTGGTCGAGCGCTGCGGCCTGAACCCGGACGAACTGGAACATGTCGGCGAATTCAACCATTGGGCGCAAACAGAGTCCGGCCCGGTGCGCATCCACCTGCTGCGCTTCACCACCCTGGACGCGCCCAAAGCCGCCATCGAGGCGCTGGGTGGCGAGTTCAAACCGATCAGCCTGTTGCGCGGCAGCGCGATGAGCGAACTGCTTTTGCTGCGGGAAGTGTTTAACCTGATCGTTGGCACAGGCGGGCAGTGACCGCCTACTTCACCGCGACCCCGGGGCCTTCATCCCCCATGCGCGGCGTAGGCTTCCAGGTCGTCTGTGCTAATGGCACTGGATGTGACGAGTTGGTAATGCTTTTCATCAACAACCTTGATCACGCCATCAACCACGGTCAGTTCGAACATGGCGATGCGCTGATCAGTCATGAACTGCGCTGACACTGGCCGACAGATCAGGTTTTTGAATGCCTGCTTGCAAAATGCCACGTCTTGCTGGGTCTGAACGACGCCATGTTTGTCAGCCCCGCCTTTGGCTTGAACGGGAACAACAAACTGGCGGCCATGGCGGTCAATCCCCACATAGATTTCGTCGATTTCAATTTGTCCAACATCCTTCACCGTGGTACGCAGGTGGTTCTGCAATGAGAAAGCAGTGATACCAAGAAACACGTCTACCAGCCGGTTGTATCGAACTTTTGCCAGCAACGCTTGCTCATCACCGAGCGCATAGGCACCAATGATTTCGGGTGTCGCATCGGGCACCTTGATGGTCAGCAGTTCTTCTCTGGGCACGATCCGATTGAGCTTGACCAAACGAAAACGATATTTCGCACGGCCTGCGCCTTCAATGATCCATTCCAAACCATTTTTGGCAGTCTCAAGAATGACCGTTGGAAGTTCGTTGCGGTAGCGAAACGAGTAGATCAGATCGCCAACATTCTTTGGCAATTTGATGCCAAGTTCGGTTGCAATTCCGGCAAACTCGTCTCGCGTGAATTCAAATGATTCCCCCTTGTTGCCATAGTGGTTAAAAAACACCTTGGCAATAATCGCGGAGTAACGATTTTGGCCCTTTTTCTCCGCGGACTTGGACTTCTGGGAGACGTCATGCATAGGCTTCTTCGATGGATCTGGTGGCGGTATCACTGAGTGGTTTTCTGGTTCGCTGCGCAATTACGTTTTTGGCGACTCCAAAGTGCTGCGAGGCATGCCACATCTGGAACGTCAGCAAACGCGCGTCACCTGTTTGAAGTATCAGTTCAGGTTTTTCTGGTGCCTGCCCTAAGGCAGCCATGATCTGCAATGCTACAGCACGGCCCATCAGGGGCGGAACACTGTTGCCTATCTGACGAAATCCATGCCACTTGGTGGTGTGAAATCTGAACCAATCCGGATATGAGTGCAATCGGGCTGCTTCACGAACGGTGATAACCCGAGGCAAAAAGGGGTGTATTGGCCTTGGCGAAGTGAATGCGCCACGTGCACTGTCCGTCCCTGCACGTAGCGTGTTGCAAAAACCATCTGGATGCAGCTTTTTAAATCGACTGATATGTTCGGTGTCTCCGTTGCCTGTGGCAAGAAAACGCTGCTGGGACAAAGCCGTGTGCCCAGTGCGCAGGCTGGACGTCAAGACATCAGCGTCGAAATTTCGTCGGTAGCCAAAGTCCGACGGATCGAAGGCCAGCCCTCGCATCCGCCTGGCATAGATGGACTCGCTAAGCCACGTGGTGGCGACTGAATCAGATGCGACAAGTTCAGGGAATTGATCGGCATCGGGTAGATCACCAATGGCATCCCAAACAGTCGTCTTTTGTTTGACCGGATTAGGGTAATTTGGCATGTCCTGATCTGCACGGGCACCCACCAAGAACAGGCGGCGCCTGTCTTGTGGCACGCCGTAGTCCGATGCATTCAGTACATGGTAGGGTAACCGCACTTGGTAGCCAGCCACACCCAACGCCACGATTAGCTCGTCCAGAAACTGTGCATGCTTTCCAAGAGTGAGTCCTTTGACATTCTCAAACACACAAAACTTGGGCTGCAACTCGGCAACCAAGCGCACATAGTGGAAAACCAGTTGATTGCGCTGATCATCCAAGGCTCGCTTACCCATCATGGAAAAACCCTGGCAAGGAGCCCCCCCAAAGACGACATCAATATCAGCACATTCCAACCGTGCTCGGCGACGGATTTCAGTGGCAGTCACGTCTACAACAGACGCGCATATAACCTTGGAACGAGGAAAATTGAACTCATGAGTAGCGCAATGAATGGGATCGATCTCGACGGCGGCTTCAATGTCAAAACCAGCCTGCTCGAAGCCCAGAGATAGTCCACCCGCACCCGCAAACAGGTCGATACCAATAGGGCGTTTACTGATCGTTTTAAGGCTGCGCATGATAATGCTTACATGTGAAAATTTACAGTGTACCTCGACACCCAAACCATGGCTAGTGTGCCACTTGAAGTCGTTAAACACAGGTCTTTGCGTCCAGACTCAGGATCAAATAATCAGGGGACGGTGTATTTGTCGTATTGTCTCTGCTCCACCAGACTCGATAGCTCGAAGGGGTTGAGCTGTTGAGTGACCGATTTTTCAGCGGCCAACAGCCTTGGCCCAGCGCCGGGTCATCTCGGGCGTATTGAAGCAAGTCGTGAATTCGCCAGCACTGTACACCGCACGATCAAGCAATTGAATGTCGGCCTCATGTTGCCGTGCCACATGCGGATCTTCAAAAAAGATGACTTTCTGGCACCGTTTGTCCAACACCAGTTCTGCAATTTGTGCATCCCCTCCCAACGGGCCACTCTGGTAGCAAGTGACCCAGGGGTGTTCTGCAGGCCAGCCTTTTGACCAGGCCATGGCGTTGAGTTTGCTCCCCGTCGTCCCGGTTGCGACGCGACCCGCGAAACGTGACAGCAAGTCAAAGTGCTCAGCGGCAAATTCCATCATTTCGGACTTGCGGGCGTCGTGCGCGATCAAGGCCACCACCTGTGATTCCAGTGTCTGGAATTGTTGCACCACAGGTGACGCGTGGGCAATCAATCCGGCAGAGGCCATCTCCACCGCGACCCATTCGACGGCGCCTGCCAGGGTCGCAACAAAAGGTTTACCGTGTATGACACATTGGCGTTTGAGTGCCTGTGTCTCAGGATACATGGATGTCGGGTTGACCGGGTCGATAAAGAAAAACACCCCATCAATCGCCGTCTCTGGCGTCAAACCACCCGCCGCGCGAGAAACGAGGCGCATCAAACCACCGTCGCGACCATGACCCACCGAAACAACTTGATCACGCAGTAAATGGTTGATGACCAGCGTGTCATGCGCACCGCCCGTGGCGTGCAATTGAAGTGCCAGAGTCTGCAAGTCCGCTTCACACAGCCTGGCCCAGCGCAACAGCGTGCAGTCCGGCCCAATACGGTGCAGTCGGTGGGCAATAAGTCCAAAATTCATGGTGAACTCCAAAAAAGCGTTATGGGCAATGTACCTTCAATTGCAAAACAGCCCGGATCACCACCATCCATGTTCCTGCCGGATCATGGGTGTCTGAATCAGCACAGCTTGATCTGGCCGTGCGGGTAAACCCTCTCCAGTTCAGTGGAATATCTGTTTGATAATTTGGTCAATTGGTCGGACCAATTGACCTTTTAACCAAATTTCACACATGCCGTTTCAACCCATCGAGCCCCGTCGTCTGTACCGTCAGATCGCCGACCAGTTGCGCCAGCTCATTCAGAGCGGCGAATTCGCAATGGGGACCCGATTACCTCCCGAGCGGGATCTCGCGGCCAAGATGGGTGTTTCGCGGCCGTCTGTGCGCGAAGCGCTGATTGCGCTGGAGGTCGAGGGTCTGATCGAAGTGCGCATGGGTTCCGGTATTTTTGTGATCGGCCGTGAATCTGTGCGGATGCTCGACAACGCGCCCGGTCCGCTTGAAATCATCCGCGCCCGCAAACTCATTGAAGGCGAGCTGGCCGCTGTGGCTGCCCGCAGTAAAGACCGTAGCTTGGTGGGCGACCTGAATGAATCCTTGCGTGAGATGGAGCGCGACATTGCCGCACGCACGCTTCCCATCCATGGTGACCGCAGCTTTCACATCCGTATCGCCCAGGCCAGCGACAACAGCGTGCTCCAGGCCGTGGTGACACAGCTTTTTGATGAGCGCAATAGCCCACTGTCTGCCCAGCTCGGAAGCCACTTTGAACGCGAAGCCACTTGGATGCAGGCGGTGGATGAGCACCGTACCGTGATTGACGCCATCGCCTTGCATGACCCCGAGAAAGCCCGCATGGCGATGGGTGTCCACCTGGATCGGTCCCACCAACGCTTCTCGGCCGGTTGGACCACGCCGGGCAAGTCCAACTGAGGAATCCAGGATCATGAACCGATCAGCCAATCGAAAGCGGCCTTCGATTTGGTTTTGGACCGAGGCCGCAGTACCAAGGTGCAGCTGATTCCCGGCTAACACCGCATTCACAACAACAGGAGACAAACCATGAAATTCCAACGTATGACCCTGGCCCTGGCGGCGAGCCTGGTGGTGGCAGCCCCTGCCTTCGCACAGACCAAGCTCAAGTGGGCCCACGTCTATGAGACTTCCGAGCCCTTTCATACCGCATCGGTATGGGCGGCTGAAGAAATCAAGAAACGCAGCGCTGGGCGCTACCAAATCGACGTGTACCCGGCGTCGCAGTTGGGCAAGGAAAACGACATCAACCAGGGCCTGAGCCTGGGTACGGTGGACATCATCATCTCGGGCTCCAGCTTTGCCGCCAAGGCCTTCCCGCGCATCGGTGTGACGTACTACCCCTACACCTTCCGCGACGTGGACCACCTGCTGGCCTACACCAAGAGCGACATCTACAAGGAACTGTCTGCAGGTTACGAGCAAAAGAGTGGCAACGAGATCATTGCCACCACCTACTACGGCACACGCCATACCACCAGCAACAGGCCGATCACCAAGTGCGCCGACATGAAGGGCCTGAAGATGCGCGTGCCCGACGTGCCGGCCTACCTGGCGATGCCGCGTGCCTGCGGTGCCAACACCTCGCCCATTGCGTTTGCCGAGGTCTACCTGGCGCTGCAGAACGGCACGGTCGAAGCGCAAGAAAACCCGCTGCCCACCATTGAGGCCAAGAAGTTTTATGAAGTTCAAAAACACATTGTGCTGACCGGTCACATCGTCGATCACCTCAACACCGTGGTGGCGGGCGGCCTGTGGAAGAAGCTGTCTGACGCCGACAAGAAGATGTTCACCGAGGTGACACAGGAAGCCGCTGCCAAGGCATCGAAAGAAGTGGCCGCGCGCGAAAACCAGTTGGCAGCCGTGTTCCGCGGCAAAGGCGTGAGCGTGACCGCGGTGAACACCGGCGAGTTCCGCGACACGGTGCTGAAGAACGTCTCCTTCGAACAGTTTGGCTACCAGAAGGCCGACTGGGACCGCATTCAGGCTGTCAAGTAAGGCGAGCCGACATGTCATTTCAAAGCGCTCTGCCCACTGTGGGTGGCGCAGCACAGTCGCACCCGGTCGAGTCCAGTGCAGAAGCGCTGGTGGCCAGCTTTGCAGAGGCCGACCAGCACACCGTCGACCTCTCGGGCTACGCCATCGAAGACTGGATCTGCCTGGGCTTCTTCTGGACCATGGCCAGCCTGGTGTTTCTGCAGTTCTTCAGCCGCTATGTGTTGAACGACTCGTTTGCCTGGACCGAAGAGCTGGCCGTGTACTGCCTGATGCCGGTCGTCTTCATCGGTGCGTCCATGTGCGTGCGGCGAGCGCGACACATCCAGGTCAACCTGGTGTACAGCCACTTGCCGACCTCGGCCGGCCGGGTCCTGTCCACTGCGGTGGACCTGGTGGCCATCGCCTTCTACGGCTACGCCAGCTGGCTGGTGGCGCGCTACGCGCTGGCGGTGGACAACGAACCCATGACCACCATCAACTGGAACAAGAGCTATGTCTACTGGCTGGCCTTTGCCGGCTTTGCCCTGATGACGGTGCGAGGCGTGCAGGTGGCCGTGAACAACTGGCGGCGCGGCTTCTCGCCGCTGCAGAATCCCGGCTTCTTTGACGGCTCGACCGACTGAACGGACCCCCATGCTGATTCTGATTCTTTCCTTCGTGGGGCTGATGCTCTGTGGTCTGCCGGTGGCGGTGGCCATGGCGGGCGGCTCGCTGATCTACATCCTGGTCTCGGGCAGCGTGCCCGACATCGTGCTGGCGCAGCGCATGATCTCCGGTATCGAGTCCTTCCCGCTGCTGGCGGTGCCCTTCTTTATCCTGGCGGGCAACCTGATGAACATCGCCGGCATCACCGGTCGCATCTACAACTTTGCGATCGCTCTGGTGGGCTGGATGAAAGGTGGCCTGGGGCAGGTCAACATCATCGGCTCGGTGATCTTCTCGGGCATGTCGGGCACGGCCATTGCCGATGCCGCGGGCCTGGGCTCGATCGAGATCAAGGCCATGAAAGACCACGGCTATTCCACCGAATTCGCGGTGGGCGTGACCGCCGCCTCGTCCACGCTGGGTCCGATCTTTCCGCCGTCCTTGCCCTTCGTGATCTACGGCATGATGGCCAACGTCTCCATTGGCGCGCTGTTTGTGGCGGGCATCTTGCCGGGCCTGTTCCTGACCGGGCTGATGATGCTCACGGTGACCTATTTCGCACGCCGCAACGGCTGGGGTGGCGACGTCGCTTTCCACTGGGGTCGCCTGGGCAGCGCCGCGCTGGAGGTTCTGGTCGTGCTGGCCTTCCCCATGGCCGTGTGGCTGGCGGTGAAAGCCGGGGTCTCGGCGAACGTGGCTGCCGTCACTGCGTTTGCGGCGCTGCTGCTGCTGGACTGGCGCTTCAACTTCTCCGCCGTGCTGGCGCTGATGGCGCCGGTGATCCTGATCGGCGGCATGACCATGGGCTGGTTCACGCCGACCGAAGCCGCCGTGGCCGCGGTGCTCTGGGCTTTGTTCCTGGGCCTGGTGCGCTACCGCACCATGACCCTAAAGACACTGGCGCAAGCCACCTTCGACACCATCGAGACCACGGCCTCGGTGCTGTTCATCGTTACCGCCGCGTCCATCTTTGCCTGGTTGCTCACCACCACGCAGGCCGCGCAGGCCCTGGCCGACTGGATCCTCTCCATCACCAGCAACAAGTGGGTGTTCCTGCTGCTGGCCAACCTGCTGATCCTGTTCGTGGGCTGCTTCATTGACACCATCGCCGCCATCACCATCCTGGTGCCCATCCTGCTCCCCATCGTGCTCAAGCTGGGCATTGACCCGATCCAGTTCGGCCTCATCGTGACGTTGAACCTGATGATCGGCCTGATGACCCCGCCGCTGGGCATGGTGCTGTTTGTGCTGGCGCGCATTTCCAAGCTCTCGGTGGAGCGCGCCACCATGGCCATCATGCCCTGGCTGATTCCGCTGGTGGTGGGGCTCGTGGCCATCACCTACATCCCGGCGTTGACGCTGTGGCTGCCGCAGCAAATGGGCCTGATCAAGTGAAGCGAAGGGAAGCACCATGAGCCAACGCCTTGCCGGAAAAGCCGCTCTCCTGCGCGCCGCAGACCAGGGCATCAGCCACGCCACCGCGCTGGCCTTTCTCAAAGAAGGGGCGCGCGGCATCGCCACCGGAACCGCCCAGACCATCGACGGCGACTGGTCCAACTAATTTCTTCCTCCCACAGTGAACTTCCCATGAAACTTCTTCGTATTGGCGCCAAGGGCGCTGAAAAACCCGCCCTGATCGACCCCTCTGGCCGCACACGCGACCTGTCTGGCGTGCTGCCCGACATCAGCGCGCAGGCGCTGCAACCCGCCAGCCTCGCCCGGCTGCGTGCGCTCGACCCTGAAACCCTGCCGTTGTTGCCCGACACCGCGCGCATCGGCTTGCCATGGACGGGCTGCGGCAAGTTCATCTGCGTGGGCCTGAACTACGCCGACCACGCAGCGGAGTCCGGCATGGCGATTCCTGCTGAGCCGGTGTTGTTCACCAAGCACACCAGCACCATGATCGGCTGCAACGACCCGGTGGTGATCCCGCAGGGCTCGGTCAAGACCGATTGGGAGGTTGAGCTCGGTGTCGTGATCGGAACCACCGCGCGCTACGTGAGCGAAGCCGACGCGCTGAACCATGTGGCGGGCTATTGCGTGGTCAACGATGTGTCGGAACGCGAATACCAGTTAGAGCGGGGCGGCACCTGGGACAAGGGCAAAGGCTGCGACACCTTTGGCCCGGTCGGACCCTGGATCGTCACCGCCGACGAAGTGGCCGACCCGCAGCAGCTCGGCATGTGGCTGGAGGTCAATCGCTTTCGCCACCAGAACGGCAACACCCGCACCATGGTGTTTACCGTGGCGCAGTTGGTGAGTTACATCAGCCGGTTCACCACACTCTACCCCGGCGACCTGATCAGCACCGGTACCCCCCCCGGTGTCGGCATGGGGGTCAAGCCGCTGCCGATCTACCTGAAGCCGGGCGACGTGATGCAGTTGTCCATCCAGGGGCTCGGCACCCAGCGCCAGACGGTGCACGCCTGGAACCCGGAGCTGATCGATGGCTGATACCGACCCTGTCATCCGCATCCACCCGGCAGACGATGTTGTGATCGCCCGTCAGCAACTGCTGGGCGGCACGCGCATCGCGTCCGAAGGCATCACGGTCAGCGGTCTGGTCCCACCCGGCCACAAGATCGCGGTGCGCGCCATCGCCGCGGGTGAGCCGGTGCGCCGCTACAACCAGATCATCGGCACCGCCACCCAGGCCATCGCGCCCGGGCAACATGTGCACACGCACAACCTGGCCTTCAGCCGCTTTGACCGTGGTCACACCGTGGGCGGCGACGTGCGGCCCGTGGCCTATGTGGACACGCCCGCCACGTTCGACGGCATCGTGCGCGCCGATGGCCGGGTGGCCACACGCAACTACATTGGCGTGCTGACCAGTGTCAACTGCTCGGCCACCGTGGCGCGCGCCATTGCCGACCACTTCCGCCGCGACATCCACCCCGAGGCGCTGGCAGCCTACCCCAACGTGGACGGTGTGGTGGCGCTGACCCACGGCGCCGGCTGCGCCACCGACAGCGAAGGCGAGGGCCTGCATGTGCTGCGCCGCACGCTGGCGGGCTACGCACGGCACGCCAACTTTGCCGCGGTGATCGTGGTGGGGTTGGGTTGCGAGACCAACCAGATCCAGGGCCTGCTGGCGCAGGAAGGCCTGCGCGAAGGCGCCAAGCTGGTGACCTTCAACATCCAGGACACGGGCGGCACCGGCAAAAGCGTGGCGCGTGGCGTTGAAGCGGTGCAACGCCTGCTGCCCGAAGCCAACGCCGTGCAGCGCCAGCCGGTGCCAGCCAGCCACCTGGTGGTGGGTTTGCAGTGCGGCGGCTCGGATGGCTATTCCGGCATCAGCGCCAACCCGGCGTTGGGCGCGGCGGTGGACCTGGTGGTGCGTCACGGCGGCACCGCCGTGCTGTCCGAAACGCCCGAAATCTATGGCGGTGAACACCTGCTGCTGCAACGCGCGGTGTCGCAAGCCGTGGCCGACAAGCTCGAAGCCCGCCTGCGCTGGTGGACCGAGTACTGCACCCGCCACCACGCCGAGATGGACAACAACCCTTCGGCCGGCAACAAGGCCGGTGGCCTGACCACCATCCTGGAAAAGTCGCTGGGCGCCATCGCCAAGGGCGGCACCACGCCCCTGGTGGACGTGGTCGAATACGCCCAGCCTATCACGGCACGAGGTTTTGTCTTCATGGATACGCCGGGCTACGACCCGGTGTCGGCCACCGGCCAGGTGGCCGGTGGCGCCAACCTGATCTGCTTCACCACCGGGCGTGGCTCGGCCTACGGTTGCGCGCCCGCGCCTTCGCTCAAGCTGGCCACCAACAGCGCGCTGTGGGCCCGGCAGGAAGAAGACATGGACATCAACTGCGGCACCGTCATCGACGGCAGCGAGAGCGTGGAGCAACTGGGCGAGCGCATCTTCCAGGCCATGTTGGCCGCCGCTTCGGGCCACAAGACCAAGAGCGAACAACACGGCTACGGCCAGAACGAATTCGTACCCTGGGCGCTGGGCGCCATCATGTAGCCCATCATTTTCAGCAACACCATGAAGGTCACCGCCGCCAAAGTCATCGTGTGCGCGCCCGGCTGGAAGGTCTGAACTGCCCGACCTGTATTTTGTTTGATTGGAGGATATTTCATGCTCACCGTTGTTTGTGAAACCCCCGGCATCCTGCGTGCCCATGAGTTCCCCATGCCCGAGCGTGCTGTCAACGAGGTGCTGCTGCGTGTCAAACGCGTGGGTGTGTGCGGCACTGACCTGCACATCTTTACCGGCAACCAGCCCTACCTCAGCTACCCGCGTGTGATGGGCCATGAGCTCTCCGGGATTGTGGAAGCCGCCCCGCAGGGGAGCGCACTTCAGCCTGGCGACACGGTGTACGTCATGCCCTACCTCTCGTGCGGCACCTGCGTGGCCTGCCGCGTGGGCAGGACGAATTGCTGCGTCAGCATCCAGGTGCTCGGCGTGCACCGCGACGGCGCCTTCACCGAATACCTGAGCGTGCCCCAGCAGTTTGTGCACAAGGCCGAAGGTGTGTCACTTGACCAGGCCGCCATGCTTGAGTTTTTGTCCATTGGTGCGCATGCGGTGCGTCGCTCTGGTGTGTGTGCGGGCCAGCGTGTGCTGGTGGTGGGGGCCGGGCCCATTGGCATGGCGGCCATGATTTTTGCGCAACTGCGAGGTGCCACGGTGACCGCGCTGGATGGTCGTCAGGATCGCCTGGACTTTTGCACCCACTCGTTGGGCGTGTCCACCAGCGTGTGTCTGGGTGCCAACGATGTGGCGCAACTGTCTGCACTGACAGACGGTGAGTTTTTTGACGCGGTGTTTGATGCCACAGGCAACCCCAAGGCCATGGAGCGCGGATTCAGCCTGGTGGCCCACGGTGGCGCCTATGTGCTGATCTCGGTGGTGGGGGCCAACATCAGCTTCTCAGACCCCGAGTTCCACAAACGCGAAATGACACTGATTGGCAGCCGCAATGCCACCGCAGAAGATTTTCAGACCGTTCTGGATGCCATGCGTGCCGGCCTTATCCCCCAAGCCTTGAACACCCACCGCATGGCGCTGGCGCAGGTGCCGACGCAATTTGAGACACTGCTTGACCCGAAAGCTGGCGTGATCAAGGCGATCATCGAGTGCTGATTGGCGCAGTGTTAAATGGCAGTTTCACGGTGCCATGCGAAACAGCTCGGGCTGGCTCTGTTGGTAGACCCGTAGCCACAACAGCGTGGCAGGCACCAGGGATTCGCAGGCAAACCACAGGGCTTCGTCCAGCGCCTGGCCTGCCGGACATAAAAAGCGCAGCCGCATGGCATCCCAGCCGTCCCAGTCCAGCTCGGGCATGCGTGAGCGCTCAGCCGGGTCGACCTGGGCGGCGCTGTCAGCCAGTGTGTTGAGCTGGCGCAACACCTCAAAACGGGTCAGGCGCGAGCGCAGCAGTTCGTCACGCGCCAACCCCTCAGTCAAAATCGCAACCGAGGTGCCGGCTTGCTCGATCAGGCTCAGCAGCGCACTGTGGATGATCTGCGCCATGGCTTATGAGACCAGCGTCTCATCACCCGCAGCCACGAGCAGCCGGCTATTGAGTTCCAGCGCAAATTCGCGCCAGGCCGCTGCCAGGTCCAGGGTGATGGCGTGCAGTGTTTCAGCGTCTGGCTGGTGCTCGGTCGGGAAATTTGACAGTGCGCAGGATGCGGCGTTGTGCTTGAGTGCCGCCTCCAGCAGGCCCTTGTTCCAACCCTCGAAAGGTGCCAACAGCGCCGCGGTTAAAGCATGGCGGCCATTGGCGACCTGGCTGTCGGCGGCATCCAGCGCGGGCAGCAAGTGATCCAGACGCGCCAGGGACTCGCTGTAAACCTGGTCTGCCACAGCCAGCAAGGCGCGTTGCGTGAGCAAATCAGACTGCTGGCTTGATAACAGGCGGGTCAGGTGCAGGAGATACCGCTGCGGGGCCATGCCGCGCAGTGCCAGCACGCTGGCTGAAAACGTCTCTATGGCGGCAACGCACGTGAGGCGGTTGTCGTCTTGCGCCAAGGTCTTGCGCACGGCCGCGTTTGGTCGACACACGGCATGGGCGATGCGGTCAGCCGCTTCAAGTGCGCCTTCCATGTGACCCGCACCGTGGGCGGCCGTTTCACTGCTGCCCAAAAACACCCGGCCAGCCCACAGTGGCTGACGCAACAAAGGGTTGTTCTGCGGTAGCGCGGGCGCACTGGCGCGGTCGGTGTCGCTGCATGTCCAGGGCTCGGTGGCCCAGTCCTGCAGGGCCAGATAACCGTCCTGCGCCAAAGGGCCATAGAGCTGGGCCAATTGACTGCTGATCAGCAGCGGCAGGCCGCGCTTGAAGTTCTCGCGCTGCGCCGCGTTCAGGGCCACAAAGCCGCCCAAAGCGCCAGGCCCGGTTTCATCACCGGTGTGATCAAACACCTCGCCCAGAACCGCCTGGGTGTGGCGCACAAAAGCATTGCCCGATTGGCCTGCGGCGCGCCAAAACGGCTGCGAAAACGTGGTCACCGACTTGGCTTGCGCGGCCATCCAGGTCGGTGTGGTTGCCAACGCTTCCTGCACTGCGGCGGGTAGCGGTGGCTCAAATTGAATTCTTTCGTGCACCAGGCGTGGCGGCAAGGCCAAGACAAGCTGGCGCGCCCGGACAGGTGGACCGGCAGGGGTCACAAGTTCGATGAACTCGCCCCGGTCACGCAGCGCCTGCACAGCCACGCCGGTGCGAACGCAGCCGGGCGGCAAGCATGCTGCCAGCACGTCGATCAATCGGGCCGCACCGCCTGTGACGCAGCGGGCACCGGCATGCACACCGCCGGGCTCATCGCGGCGCGCGGGTTCGCGGTTGGGGTCGGTCAGCCACAGCGCATCACCCGGGTCATGCTGGGCGTGGCTGGCAAGGCCGAGTTCGGACAACAGCGCGGTGATGCGCGGCTCGGTCTCTGGCCAAAACCAGCTGGCGCCGAGGTTCAGCGCCTGGCCGGTGGCGTCGCACTGCCGGGTGAACACGCGACCGCCCAGGCGCTCCCGTGCCTCGATCACTTGCACTTCCAGCCCCTGCGCCGTGAGACCACGCGCCAGCGCCAAACCGCACAGGCCGGCGCCGACGACGGCAACATCAACGATCCGGGTCACGGGAATGGGCACGGGATCAGCCATGGTTGCGCCTTGCAGCGAGGCCTATTTCAGCAATTCAACGGTAACGGCTTCTTCGCCCAAAATGGCCTGGCAAGCCAGCCGCGAGCCCGAGCTGACCCCCACAATACCGTCGAGTTTTTCGTTCTCGATGCGCTGGATTTTGGACAGGCTCTTGCGGCCCACAGACACCAGAACATGGCAGCTTTCGCATTTGGCTTCGCCACCACATTTGCTGACGATGGGCTCACCCACGGATTGCAGGGCTTTGAGCAGGCTGGTGCCAGCGGTAATTTCATAGGATTTGCCGGAGGGGAGGACGGTGAGTGTGGTCATGGTGTCAAAGGGCTCAAGGCCGTTGGGTGGTTAAAAAAGCGGGAGAAATGGTTCAGGCCGTCAGCGCTGGCTGCATCGCATCCATCAACGCGGTAGAAAACTGCGCCAGCGGCATGTCGATGCGGGTGATGTTTTGTTCGGCCAAAAAGCGTGCTTCCATGCGGGTGGGCGCATTGGGCAGCACCGCCCAATGGCGGTCGCTGGAGCGTTTCATGATCTGGCGCGCAAAACAGCGGGTCAACTGGTCATCAAAGCGGCAGCCCAGAAACAGAAAGTTGCGCCCGGTGCGCCAGGCCTGCACAGCGGCCGGAATCGGGGTCTGGATGTCGATCTCGGTCAACACTTCCACATAGTCGCTGTCAGACACCAGGTAGTTGCCTGCCGGGCCGTGGCTGCCCATGGGTTTGTAGAGCATGCGCCCCGGGTCGGCGGACAACTCGGCCAGCGGCGTGCCGTCAGCCGCGTAAGCCCCGGTCCATTGACCAAAATGTTCAGATTGCGACAAGCCCTGCACCTGCACCCAACGGCCCGGCACTTGCGCCAGGCCCGCGGCAAAGGTGTCGTCGTACCAGGTGTCCACCCACAAGCCGGCGCCGCTGCCCGCCAGCGCCAGATGAAAAGGGGAGGGTGCGGGCGTGGCGGCAAAGGCCTCGTTCATCAGGTGCACCACCGACTTGCGGTGCTTGAAGTTCTCGATGAACTGTGCCGCCTGGGTCAGGCGCTTGCGGATTTTGTGCGGCACGCTGACCTTGGCGGTCATGTTCTCGGCCAGCGCCAGCGGCGTGCCCGGCACCTTGATATCGCTGCACAGTGACAGCATGTCGGGGCCCAAGTACGGAATGACTGCGCCAGTGGCCAGGCTGCGGGCGATCTCGTGGATCAGGTCTTGGGCGTTCATGGTTTTCCTTAGTAAATGGCAGCACCGGCACCGACATTGGTGGCGGTGTCCTTGAGTGTTTTGACGATGTACTGGACTTGTTCTTCATCCAGTTGCGTGTGCAGTGGCAGTGCCAAAGCACGGTCGCCAATGCGGTCGGTGTCAATCAGCACGCCCCGGCGCTGGCCGATGGCATCACCGGCGTTCATGTAATAAAACTGTTGGTGCAAAGGGTGGCTGTAGGCCACCGTTTCGATACCGCAGGAGAGCAGGTCGTCGATCATTTGTGCGCGTGCGCTGCCCGAGAAACGTTTGCCCAGGTGCACCACATAAAGCATCCAGTGCACCTCGTCCACGTCCTCGCCAATGTAGGGCGGTTTGACCCCCTCAAAGCTCTGCATCTGGTCGTGGTACCAGGCCACCACCTGTTTGCGGGCTGCCAGACGGTCGTCCAGACCGGCCAGCTGCGCCAATCCCAATGCGGCGGTCAGTTCACTCATGCCAGCCTGCAGCGGTATGCGCGAACCGACCGACACGGAAGATCGGTCTGCCACACGGCGCTGGCGCAAGTAGCGCAGCTCATGCACCAGCGCGTCGTCGTCGGTGACCAGCATGCCGCCTTCACCGGTACACAGGGCGGAAGGTGCGGAAAAATCAAACACCGACACGTCACCAAAGCTGCCGACGGTCTGCCCCTGGTAGCGTGAGCCAAAGGATTCGGTGCTGTCTTCGATCAGCGCCAGGCCGTGTTCATTGGCCAACTTGCGCAGGGGTGCCCAGGCCGCCGGGTGGCCGTTGGTGTTGCCGGCCAGCAAGGCACGGGTGTTGGGTGTGATCTTGCGCGCCGCCTTCTCGGGGCTGAGGCTGCCGGTCCAGTAGTTGATGTCGGCAAACACCGGCGTGGCCCCGGCCAGGGTGATGGCTTGAGCCACCTGGTGCCAGGTGTGCGAGGTGCAGATCACCTCATCGCCCGGGCCAATACCCATGGCCCGCAGTGCAATCCAGGTGCCCAGCGTGCCGCTGCCGACCGCGACCGCGTGTTTGCGCCCGACCCAGCCTGCAAATGCGCGTTCGAACGACTCCAGCATGGGCCCGTCACCCCATTGCGACGACTGCAACACGGCACTGACAAGCTCAATTTCGCGCGCACCACACTCCGGTTCAAACAGGGAAATGACATCGACTTCCATGCTTAGTCCTCGGTCAGGATCAGTGCCGAGGCTTCTTCCGCCAAATCGGTGGTGCTCCAGCAATGGCCGTTGGTGGTGGCGAGAAAGATGCGGCGTTTGCCCAACGTCAGTGCGGCGGTTTCACCACGCATGTCCATGGCGTCCACCACCACCACACGCATGGCGGGGTCACGGGCGCGCCAGGTCGCAGCGGCTTCACGCACGGACGCTGCCGTAGAGACAACTTCACCGGCATCACGCAGATAGTCAGGGGTGATGGCCATGCTCAGTCTCCTGCGTCCTCTGCCAATGCCATGCGTCGAGCTTCAACCGTGATCGGCAGTGGTGTATCTGCCGGCATCTCGGGCAAATCAAACTGCCAGCCGTTGGCCAGTGTCACCAGGCCACCCCACATGGCTGGGTTGGCCATGGCGATGATGGGTTCCTCCAGGTCTTTTTTTGGCACGTAGCCGGTCAGCACGCCTTTGCTGTCTTTGCGGATCATGAGTTTCATCGTCGGCTCCTGGATGTAAATAGGGTTTCAAGGATTGGCTTTAAGGAGCGGTCAGTCGTTCTTCATGCAATAGTGGCGCCAGCATTGGCGGCAGTGCCTGCAACAGGTGGTTCACGTCGGCCAGGGTGCTGGTTCGGCCCAGCGAAAAACGCACGGCGGCCAGCGCCTCATCAGCGGGCACCTCCATGGCGGTCAGCACATGGGAGGGTTCGCTGCCGCCGGACGAACATGCGGCGCCGCTGGAAGCAGCCACACCCAGGCGCTCAAGCCGTTGCAACACCACATCGACCGAGAGCTGGCCAAAACGCAGGTAACTGGTGCCGGGCAAACGCGGCACCTGCCGACCCCAGATGTGGGTTTCGGGCAGGGCGCGGGTCAGGCCGTTTTCCAGCGCGTCGCGCAATTGGGTCTGGCGGGTCGCTTCCAGGCCGACATCACCCAGCAGTTCGAGGGCTGTCGCCATACCGACGACGCCGGCCAGGTTTTCGGTGCCGCCACGCCGCCCGCGCTCCTGGCTGCCCAGGGTTTGTGGCACAAAAGGTAGTCCCTGGCGCAGCAGCAAAGCACCAATGCCCTTGGGGCCTTGAAACTTGTGCGCCGACAAGGACACTGCATCTGCACCAGAGTCCGCAAAATGAAAAGGCAATTTGCCAATGTGTTGGGTTGCATCCACATGCAGCAAGGCCCCCGCGGCATGCGCCAATTCGGCGATGTCCGCCATCGGCATCAGTACCCCGGTCTCGTTGTTGGCCGCCATGAGCGAGACCAGGGCCACGTCCGGCCCCATGAGGCTGGCTGCAGCCGCCAGGTCAAGCGTGCCGTCGGCCTGCACCGGCATCAGGTCCACCTGAATACCCGCATCAGCCAAGGCTCGCGCCAGTCGCAGCTGGCCGGCATGCTCCACGCTGCTGAAAACAACACGCTTGCGCTCCGGGGCACTGGCCGCCAACAGTCCGCGCACTGCCATGTGGTTGGCCTCGGTGGCACCACTGGTAAAGATCACCTCGACCGGTTTGCAGCCCAGCACCCGCGCCACCGTGGCGCGAGCCGTGCTCAAGACACGTTTGGCCTGTTGCCCGGGCCCGTGTTGCGACGACGTGTTGGCCCACAGGCTTGAGAGTACCGGCAGCATGGCCGCGATGACCGCCGGTGACGGTGGCGTGGTGGCGTTGTGGTCGAGGTAAATCATGGCACGTTGAGCTACCGGTCAGGGCCAGAACTGGCGTTCGCTGTCCACACACAGCAAGTCCAGCACGGTGTCCAGCGACGCGTCTTGACAACGTGCCACCCAGGTCTGTTTGGTATGGTCACGCGAGCACAGGCACCAGCTGTTGCCATCATGCGGCACCAGCAGGGCAATGTCGATCACGCCGCCGGTCGGGTCCACCGTGCGGGAACAGCACGGGCTTTGAATGCGGTAACTGGTGCCCTCCATCAGCACGTTTGGTGTGACATAGCGGTAGCGCACACGCTCGCGCAGCGCGCGCTCCAGCCGGTGCTGCAGCAGGTCATGAACCTGGCCACTAACCGGGGCAAACACGGCAGCGGCCCGGTTCACGCCCGGTCCTCGGTCTCAGGCAGCAGCCCGGGCGGTGCCGGCACCAGCTCAATTTCAAGGCAGCCCACCACGCAGCCGTCAAACTGCACCAGGTACACCGGCTCGTTCAAGTCGGGGGCATGGCCAATGTTGACGACTTCACCCACCGAGCCACGTGCCGCCAGCAGCGCATCCAGCGGCCGATCCGGGTAGCTGCCATCATTGACCAGATCGTCCAGCGCAATGACGCGCTGGCCCCAGGCGTAGGCTGGCGCGCGCAGCTCAATGCCAGACAAGGCTTGGGTATTCATGGTGCTTCCAGGTGGTTTGGAGAGTCGATGGACTTGGCAGAACCAAGGGAGGGCAGGGCGCCGGCTTTGGCACCGAGTTGCGCCAGCACCTCATCGGGCAAGTTGTCCAGCGTGCACAACTCTTTGGCCCGCATGCCGACCCGGTGGCCGGACTCGACAAAGTCCACCGCGTAGATGTAGAACTGCTGCAAGAAGGTGTTGATGTTGATCACATAACCAATCTCGCCCTTGTTGACCAGCACCTCGCCAATGTCGCGGCCGTTGTAGGTGCCATCGTTGCGCACCACCGAGCGCGCAATCACCCGTTCGCCGTAGCTGAAGCGGGGCGGGTGGGCCAGCTCGATCTCGGCATCGTCGCGGTTGATGTCAGCCATGGGCGACTCCAATTGGGGTGACATGGCGCTTCAGGCGTTCATGCACCGCCTGGCGTATCTCGGGCTCGTCATCCTGTTGCATGGTTTCCACTGTGGCTGTGTCGGCGCGTTGGGCAACTTCCCAACGCACGCACCAATCGGGGTCGTGGGCCAGCCGTGACAGCAGGGCTACAGGTAAACGCTCGGCCACGACGCGTCGTACATCGGCGTCGGAGTCGTCTGCCATGCGCAGCAAGGCGGGCATGTCAAGCCGCTGGGCTACACGCATACGCACAGCCCGGTCCGGGTCAAGCGCCATGGTCGGCAAAATGGCCAGTGGCAGGCGTTGTGCCACCAGCTCACGCACGCCGTAGTCCGGGTCGTTGCGCAGCGCCGCCAGCGCCATGGGTGCCAGGCGCTGTGCCACGCGCAGGCGCACCTCGCGGTGTGGGTCACTGACCAACTTACTTAACAGCGTTTGCGGCAAGCGCAAGGCCACCTGCAGGCGCACGGTCTCATCAGGGTCGTTGATCAGCGCTGTCAGGCGAAACACACTGGCACGGCGGGCCGCAATGGCGCGCACCTCAAAGTAGTCGTGTTCGAGCAGCTCATCACTGAGCACCGGATTCCAGCGAAAGAAGCGGTCAATGCGAAGTGCATAGGCGTCCTGCATGCAGGCATGACCCGGTTTGCAGCCCTGCCCTTCACCCTGCGAGAGAAGGCCAACGTAGTCACAGTCCGCGCAGTCGATGGGGCCGCCTTGCCAGTGCTGTGCCGGTATGTCGGTGGTGGTGGCGGTGTTCATGAGACTGTTGCTCCCCAGCCGCGCACCGGATAGCCGGATGGCGCATCGCCTGCGTCGCCTTTTTCATGGCGGTTGAGCACGTGAAAAAGCAGCGCACCACCGATGTGGTCCTTGGGGTCAAGGCGACGCAACTCCTTGAGCATCAACTGCGCTTCATCCATGGCACCCAGACGCATGTTCAGGTAGGCCAGACCCTTGAGCGTGAACAGATAAAAACGCACTGCGGGGTGGTGGCGTGTGGCGTCGTCGTCTGGTGCTTCGTCGCCAAAGTTGGGGCCCAGCGCGGTACGGGCAATGGCCAATGCGTCTTCACCCACGGCCCGGGCCTGCGCCAGCTGGTGGCCATAAAAGTAAAAGCGGTACAGCGCAATCAAGGGCGCCGGGTGGCGTGGTGCCTCGGCACGGGCCTGTTCCAGCAGGGGTAAGGCCTGTTGTGGCAAATGACGCAACAGCCCGGCCCGGGAAATCAACGCGTTGACCTGCGGGCTCAAGCCCCCGCCAATGGCACCGTCGGCAAAAGCCGCCAGGTCATCGTCAAAGTGCAGGCTGTTGGCGTTCATGGCTTGGTTGGACGTTTTAGTGTGCCACCACAGGCGCAGGTCGACCTCGCCCAATGGAACTGATCTCGATCTTGGTCACGCCGACCTTGGGTGTTGTCTCGGCACTGCTGCAGGCGCAGGCTTCCTTGTTGGGGTCGATGAAACTCAGGCCCGAAGAGGTTGCAGTCTCCACAAAGTCAACTGTGATGCCATTGAGCATCAAACGGCTCTCGGCAGCCAGGAACAGGCGCACGCCACCGACTTCCAGCAACTGTTCGCCTGCAGCAGGGGCAGCCTCGGCGCTGAACTCTGACGAGTAACCCGAGCAGCCGCCCGGGGTCACGGCCAGGCGCAAGCCTGCGCCAGCGCCCAAGCCGGAGAAACGCACGATGCGGTTGATGAACTTCGCCGCAGCGGGCGTGAGGGTGACGTTGGGCAACATGATGGTGGGTGCTTTCAGTGGGAAAAATCAGACTTCGGTGATGCAATCGTCTACCGGGCAGACAGCGACACACTGGGGGTCGTCAAAGTGACCTTCGCAGTCATTGCACTTTTTGGCATCAATGATGTAGACACCTTTCTTCACACTGATGGCGACGTTGGGGCACTCTGGTTCACAGGCATCGCAGCCGGTGCAGGTTTCGGTGTTGATTTTGTGGGTCATGGTGACTCTCCAGTGAGGTTAGGGAATATGGGAATAACTCAGGCAGCCAACGCAACGTTGTCTGTGAGATGGGTGTAGGCACCCTGGCGGATATGTGCGTCACCCCGGCTCTGGTGCACCACGGCACCGCTGGCAATGCGCCGGCGGTAGTCGTTGAACCAGCCCAGTGCGGCCTTTTCAATGAACTCGCCAACATAACTGTCAACCGGTTCCACACCGGCGGCGGTCAGTTCGTCTTTCGGACAGGCCCCAATCTTGGCCACCAGCACGGCATGGCAGTCATTGATGGCGCGCACCACCGAGGGCAGTTGCGCGTCGTCACCCTCACCACCCTGGCAATACTGGTCCACCCGGCGGTGGCCGACAAACAGCGCCTTGGCGGCGGACACTTCAAACACCTGGAACTCGGTGACGTGGCCAAAATGTTCGTTGACCCGGCCACCACCCTTGGTGGCCACGGCCACCAGCACCGTGAGGTCATCCGCCACCTGGATGCTGCTGGCCAGCGCCAGGGCTTCCTGTTTGGCGGCATGCTGGGCATTGCGTTCGATTTCCACTTTTTCCTGGTAGCTGCGGCGCTTGTCCAGGTCGTACACCACGTCCATTTGCTCCAGCTTGTCCAGCGTGAATTCCTCGCTACGGTCTTCACCGAGCAGGCCGACAGCATCAGCGCGGCATTGGCGGCAGTGGCGCATCAGGTTGGCGCCGCCCATGCAGGCATCCTGCACCGCCTTCAACTCAGAGGCCGTCGGGCCACGCTGGCCGGTCAGGCCAAACACGGTGCCGTGCTCGGCCTCGGAAATCAGCGGCATGATGTTGTGCAGGAAGGCACCGCGTTTTTTCACTTCGCGGTTCACCTCGATCAAATGCTCGTCATTGATGCCTGGAATCAGCACCGAGTTGATCTTGGTCAGCACGCCGCGGGAGGTGAGCATTTCCAGCCCCAGCATCTGGCGCTCGTGCAAAATCTTGGCGGCTTCATAACCGGTGACGCGTTTGTGGTTCCAGAAAATCCAGGGGTAAATCTTTTCGCCCACCGCCGGGTCCACCATGTTGATGGTGATGGTGACGTGGTCCACGTTGTATTTGCAGATTTCATCGACCAGGTCCGGCAGCGCCAAACCGTTGGTGGAGATGCACAGCTTGAGGTCCGGTGCCTGCTCTTGCAGCATACGGAAGGTGTCAAAGGTCTTCTTCGGGTTGGCCAAGGCGTCACCCGGGCCGGCAATGCCCAGCACCGTCATTTGCGGAATCTCGCTGGCCACGGCCACCACTTTGCGCACCGCCTGTTCCGGCGTGAGCTTTTGCGATACCACGCCGGGGCGCGACTCGTTGGAGCAGTCGTATTTGCGGTTGCAGTAATTGCACTGGATGTTGCAGGCCGGCGCCACCGCCACGTGCATGCGGGCAAAGTGGTGGTGGGCTTCTTCAGAGTAACAGGGGTGGTCCTTGACCTTGTCCCAGATGGCCTGGGGCATGTCATCCGGGCCGTCGGACGTGCCGCAACTGGCCTTACCCTCGCCGCCGGAAGTGCCGCAGCCGCCGCCTGTTTCAGGCAGGTCGAGCTTGGCTCCTAGTGATTTGATCTGGCCGATGCTGACATACGTCGTCGCGGGCATTGAACCGGTGTTTGCATTTGTTTGCATGGAAACCCTTTTCGCGACCGACCATGGCCGCATACAGGGTTAATAGCTAAATTCGTGCCACGTCAAAATGGCTGTTTTGGGCCTGGTTTTGTCGGATGTGGCACAAGGGGCCGGGCAGGCTTGTCGGGCTGTGTCTCCGGGTGGTGTCTGTGATGCGACAAAGATGACACAAGGCGAATGGTCGGCGTTGGACGTTCTGGACTTTGCTCGGCTATATACGATGCATCAGGCGGGTGCTTTTTTTGTGACTCGGGCGAAGTCCAACATCTGTGCATTAAGAGGTTTTAGGGCTCGAGCGAGAGCGCGGTGAAGACGCAAGTCTGGTGTGCCATAGCCGCCGATGTTTTGATCGGACAGTCGCGCGCATGTGTACGATTTTTCGCATTGGCAATGCCCCTTGCGTGGGTACTTAGGCGCGTCAGTCAGATTGAAAATGCAAACCGCTTCTGCCAGAACAGCCCGATGCAGGCATCGACCACCGCAGCATCGTAAATCGTGCCCCGGCCGCGTTGTATTTCCTTTAGCGCAACATCGATCCCCAATGCTGCCCGGTACGGTCGGTGCGACGACATCGCCTCCACCACATCGGCCACCGCCACGATCCTGGCCTCAAGTATGATCTGGTCGCTCTTGAGCGCCTGCGGGTAGCCAGAACCATCCAGTCGCTCGTGGTGTTGCAGCACGATTTGCGCGATCGGCCACGGGAAGTCAATGGATTTAAGTATTTCGTAGCCGTTCTGGGAATGTTCCTTGATGAGGCTGAATTCCAGTGCAGTGAGTCTGCCCGGCTTACTGAGAATTTCGGCCGGAATTCGAATCTTGCCGACATCGTGCACGACAGCGGCCAAGTGGACGCCCTCAACCTGCTCCGGCGCAAGCAGCAGTTCTTGGGCGATGGCAGCGGCAAGTTGTGCGACGCGGCGCTGATGGCCGGCGGTATAGGGATCGCGCATTTCGACCATCGCGGCCAGCGCGGTGACGGAATCGAGCAGGCTGGTTCTGAGCTGTTGCTCGCTTTGTTTCAGCTTGACGGTGCGTTCCTCCACCAAGTCCTCCAGATGGTCGCGCAGGCGATGGAGCTCCAGATGGGTGCGCACCCTGGCCATCAACTCGTCACGCTGATAGGGCTTGCTAACAAAGTCCACGGCACCGATCTCGAAACCTCGCACCTTCTCATCGGTTTCCGTGACGGCGCTGACAAAGATCACCGGCACATCGCGCGTGGCGGGATCGGCTTTGAGACGCCGACAAACTTCGTAGCCGTCCATCCCGGGCATGCGAATATCGAGCAAGATCAGATCGGGCGGATTGCTGGCGGCCGCGCCTAAGGCCAGTTCGCCATTGATCGCAGAACGCACCTCATAGCCTTCCTCTTTCAGGATATCCGTCAGCAGCCTCAAGGAAGCCGACGTATCATCGACTGCGAGTATCTTGCCTTGGTCTGTCATGTCACAGTTACCGGTGGATTCGTCTGCAATGCCTTCAGGATGGCAGGATAGTCAAAGTTATCCGCCAAGCGGGACAGTGTCTTGTGCAACTTCGAGTCAAAGGATGCCACTTGCCCAATAACGGCCGTGATGCGTTCGCCCTCCAGGCTTTCCGCCGCATCGTGGAGTTCGCGATGCAAGTCCGGTGGCAACACTGCCAGCATCCCGGCAGTTAATACCAGGTCACTCACTTCCTGCGCATCCTGCGCCTCGGCGTAAGTATATTGGACACCCAACTGCTGGGCCATACATTCGTATATTTCGTTGAAGCGGTAGGGTTTGCGCACGACGTCATCCATCCCTGCCTTCAATATTTCGTCGCGTTGCTCCATAAAGACCGAGGCCGTGACGGCGACGATTTTGACCTCCCGGCCGCCGGGAAGTTCGCGGATGCGCCGCGTCGCTTCCAGACCGTCCATGACCGGCATGCGCCGATCCATCCAGATCAGCTGCGGCCGCCAGCTCTGGAATAGACCCACGGCCTGCGCACCATTCTCTGTCACTTTAGCCTGGAAGCCGACATTTTTCATCAGTTTGGAGAGCAATAGTTGATTGTCCAGCTGGTCTTCAACGATCAGGATGCGGTATTCGGGTTGACCTGGAGCCAAGCCCACAATCTCGCCCTTGACCGTGCTTTCCGGTTTGGCGACGTCGGCTGACGCGACCCGTTCCATCGGCAGTTCCACCCGGAAGGTCGAGCCCTTGCCCAGGGTACTTTCGAAGCTGATCGTGCCGCCCATCAATTGCACGAATTGCCGGGCGATGGACAGGCCCAGGCCGGTGCCTTGTTGTGCGGCCGTTTCCCCAAACTGCACAAACGGCTCGAAGACTCTTTTCTGGTCGGCCGCGCTGATGCCAATGCCAGAGTCCTCAACCTCGATCAGCAGGCGCTGCGGCGTGGTATGTGGCTTCAAGCCGAAGCGCACGGTCACACCGCCATGCCGGGTAAACTTCACCGCATTGCCGAGCAGGTTGATCAGGACCTGACGCACGCGAGCCTCGTCGCCCTTGATGTAGCGCGGGAATTGAGAAGACTGGTCAATCAGCAATTGCAGCCCGTTCTCCTGGGCGCGCATATGCATCATGTCGGTGACATCGCGCACCAGACTGCCGAGGTCAAAGGGAGCACTTTCCACTTGCACCCGGCCCGCTTCGATCTTGGCCATTTCCAGCACGTCGTTGATCAGGGTCAGCAGGTGTTCACCGCTGCGGTTGATGATGTCGAGGTTCTGGCGCTGCTCATCTTGCAGCAGCGGATCCTTTCGCATCATGCTGGAGAAGCCGAGAATGGCATTCATGGGCGTGCGCAATTCATGGCTCATGCTCGACAGGAACACGCTCTTGGCCCGATTCGCCGCTTCGGCCGCATTGCGCGCCAGCACCAGATCGGCGGTGCGCTGTTGCACCAATTCTTCCAGGTGGTCCTTATACCGCCGAAGCTCTTCTGCCACCTTCCTGCGCTCGGTGATGTCATATACCGTCCCAACTGAACGCAATGCCCTTCCATCCTCGTGGCAATAAGTCTCACACTTTTCGTTCACGTATTTCACGCGTCCGTCCTTCATCAGCAGCCGGTGCTCGATGTCATAGGGTATTTTGTTATTGACTGAATCGGTGTAGGCCTTGTTTACCAGTTCGCGGTCATCGGGATGGATCGCGTTCAAGAAAGCATCGAAGGACGCGCCGAATTTCTCCGGGTCAATTTCGAAAATTCGGTAGATCTCGTCCGACCAGGTCAGCACATTGGTTTCAAGATCAAGATCCCAGTTGCCCAAGTGGACGATGCGTTGCGCCTCTGCCAGACCATGCTCGCTACGCAGCAACTTTTCCTCTGCCCGCTTGCGCTCGGTGATGTCCTCTGAAATGCCCAGAAGATAAAGAGGGCGTCCGTCATCGGAAAAAATAGGAATTTTTCTCGTGTGCAGATAACGCTGGCCCAAAAATTTGGTACTGATAGGCTCCTCGGGTATATCCAGCAGTTCCCTGCGGGCAATAATTTCCCGGTCCTTGGATATGAAAAAATCCGCTTGCTCCCGCGGGAAGAAATCACGGTCATTTTTTCCTATTAACTGGTCTCGCGGATATCCGAGCAAGGCTTCCCCCGCCTTATTGAATCTGACAAATTTGAGGTCTTTCGCATCTTTGACAAACAGCATATTGGGAAGATGCTCAATCACGCTATCGAGAAAGTGTTCGTGCTCGCGCAATGCCTGCTCTGTCCGCTTGCGCTCGTTGCGCGTGCGCAGAACCGCGATGCCAAATGCCAGATCGCCGGCCAGTTCTTCCAGCAGCCGCATCTCGTCCGGGACAAAGGCATTGATCTGGGTCGAATAGATCAGTAAGACGCCGAATACCTTGGCGCTCTCGTCCTTGAGCGGCAGGGCGACGCCGGAGCGATAGCCGCGCGACAACGCGTCTTCGCGCCACGGCGTCATTTCTGGCTCGTTGGCAAAATCCTGGCCATAGAATATTCTTCCACTGCGGATCGCCATGGCAGCCAAGCCTTGTCCGCGTTCCGTGTCGTCCGCCCAAGAAAACCGGGCATTTTCGACATACCCGCTATCGAAGCCGGCCCAAGCGACCGGGCGTACGGTCTTGGCTTCGTCGTTTTCGGCATATCCTACCCACGCCATGCGGTAACCGGCCTGATCGCAAACAATTTGGCAGATTTCGTTCAGTAGCGTCTGCTCGTCCTCGGCGCGCATCAGGGTCTGGTTGCAATTGCTGATGGCGCGCAGTTCCCGATTCAGCCGATGCAGCACCTCTTCGTCCAGCTTGCGCTCGGTGATGTCGCGCGCGGAGGCAAGCACGCCCAACACCTCTCCGTTCTCGCCTTGATAGACGCTGGCGTTGTACAGCACCTCGGTGACGTGACCGTCGCGGCGGCGCAACGCCAGCGGGAAATCGGTCACCGAACCCCTCAGGAATACCTGTTGATAGCCCTCGCGCGCCTTGTCCGGCTCGGTGAAGTAGTCGGAGAAGTCGGTCCCTATCAGTTCTGAACGGCTCCTGCCGGTGACTGCCTCGGTTGCCCGGTTGACATCGGTTATTTTGCCTTCGGCACTGATGGTCACCAGCGGATCCAGGCTCGCTTCGATCAGGCTTCGGTTATAGAGCGAGACGGTTCGCAAGCGTTCTTCATTCAGTGCCAGCGCATCCAGCATCTGGTTGAAGGTGTCGGCCAATTTGGTGATTTCATCCTCGCCGGGCGGGATTCGCGCGCGAGTGGCAAGATTCCCGGCCTGCACGACCCCCGCCACTTTCACTAAAACACCAATACGGGACCCCAGACGATTCGCAATCAGGAGGGCAGCGAGCAGTGCCAGGAGTGTGGCCGACACAACGAACAACACATGGCGCCATACCATCATGCGCAAGTCACCAGCAATGTCTTCACGTCCCAGAGCCACCCTGGCCCAGCCGACCGGTCGGCCGTTGACGCTGACCGGCACCGCAACGTCGGCGATCAATGCATCGTTTTTCAAAATCCGGATCTCGGGCGGCGCCTTGATCAGGGCCAGGCTCTGTGGGTCGGCGAGAAACTGCCCCACTTTCGTCGCGTCGCTGTGCGCCAGCACCTGCCCCGACGGAGAAATGACCATGGCATAGCGCAATTCGGGATAATTCTGAAAGGAGTGCACCACCTCCTGCAGCCCCACCACGTCGTTTGCCAGCACCCAGGACAGGGAGCTGACTGCCAGCGATTGCGCCAGGCCAGTCGTTGCATCGCTACTGTCGCTATACAGATCTTCTTTCTGACTGTTGACCTGGTAAACGGCAAAAGCGCTGACCAGCAAGAAGAAACCGACCACAAAGGCCAGGATGATCTGCCGTTTGAAGGACCCTCGTGCCGTAATTCCGGAAAAAAACATGGTCATTTCCTCGGCTCGTCCAAGGGATACACGGTCTGGCTGAACTTGTGCAGAAAGTCCTCGATCACCCGGTAACGCTGATCGTCGGCAAGCTCAAAACGCGATAACGGCATGCGCGCCAGCATGGCCTTCCCCTCGGCCGTGGTATGCAGTGTGTCGAGCAGCTGCGCCACCCGCCTGGCAAGCTGCTCAGGCACATCGTCCCTGGCCACCACACCGTTGTTGATCATGGGCTCGGTTTCCCATTTGAGCTCCAGCTCACGCGCCATGTCGGGATGCTCTTGCTGGAAAGCCTCCCAGGGCAGTGGCCAGGTCGCACCCGCCGCCACATTGCCAAGATACACGTTCATGATGGACGATTCCTGTGAGCCGACATACAGGTTTTCGATGTCCCGCTTCACGTCCAGGCCGTGGGTCTGAAGGTAATATTGCGGCATCATGGTGGCTGCCAGCGCTGTGCGGGCGGGATACGCTACTTTCTTGCCCTTGAGATCGGATATCTTTTTGATGCCGCTGTCGCGTCTGACCAGGATAACGCCGGTGAATTTGTCGTCGTCCCCCATCTTTGCGATGACGTGGTAACCCTGGCCCAGAGAATTCAGCGTCTGGTACGGATTGGGCAGGGCGAAGTCGAATTGCCGCGCATGCAGCTTCTTCTCAAACTCCTCATAATTGCGCGATGCTTCCAAACGGAAAGTGATGCCGGGAATGCTGCGATCAAGGTAATCGGTCAACGGGCCGTAGATTTCGAACAGGCGCACCGGATTGTGCAGCGGGTGGATGGCAAAAACATATTCCTTGTCCGCCAGTGGCGCCTTCGCGGCAAACTGCGGCCCGACCGTTTTGCTTCCCTCGTTCTGGCCGCATGCTACCAGCGCGAGCGCAATGAATCCGAGTAACAGGTTTCTTATCATTTCATGTGCAATTGGTTCGGCAAATGCTACGTCACGCAGACGCAGCAGCTTGAAAACGCAAATCGCTTCTCCATAAACAGGCGGATGCAGGCATCGACCATTGCCCCATCATAGACCATACGCGAATGGCACTTACTTAAGCCCCATAATTTTGAATTCACGGGCGTAAGCATTTGAATTTGAAGAGAAAAGGAGGTGGCTGACCAAGGGATTGATAGGATGCTTGTTACGAAGCTCCCAAACCATCTTTCGAAAGGCCAGCCACCATGGATCGTAATGCCAGAAACGTTTTGCATCAACGTCAAACGCGTATTGGACGCCAGGCCAAAGCGACCCAAGCGGTGGAGTTTTTCAACGTGCTGACGAGCCCGCAATTGCTCGATACGACTGAAGCGCTGCTGCCCGAGCACCGTGAGCGGCTGTATCCGCCAACGGTTGCGCTGTCGATGTTCATGCGCCAGGTGCTGGAGTCCGATGGCTCATTACAGCGGCAAGGGCACCGGTGAAAAGCCCGAGCGGGCCAGATGCGGGCGGCGGCTAACACGCACCGAGCCTTGAAACTTTGACGTTGTGAAAGTAAAAGAGAAAGTGACAACAGAACTGCTTGAAGACGTGCTGACCGGCGACAACCTGGTGCAGGCATGGAAACGAGTGAAGGCCAACAAAGGTGCGCCGGGCATTGACGGCATGACCATTGACGACTTCCCCGACCATGCACGCGCACACTGGCCAGCGATTCGACAACAGATCAAGGAAGGGCAATACCAGCCGCAAGCCGTGCGCAGGGTAGAAATACCCAAGCCCGGCGGCGGCAAACGCATGTTGGGTATACCCACGGTCATGGACCGGGTGATCCAGCAGGCCATTGCCCAAATGCTCACGCCGATATTCGATCCGACGTTCTCGGATTCGAGTTTCGGCTTTGTGCGCTGTGCGCATTCCGCTTTGCGGAACCAGCCTTCGGCTGTCCTGCGCCCCTGCGGGGCTGGTCGACCGGGCCGCAATGCACACCAGGCGATCAGGCAGGTGCAAGCGACCGTGAAGGACGGCAAAAGCATCGCAGTGGACATCGACCTTGCCAAGTTTTTCGACACCGTCAACCATGACGTGCTGATGAACTTATTGGGCCGAACCATTGCCGACAAGCGACTGCTGCGCCTGATCGGGCGCTACCTGCGTGCCGGGGTGCTGGTCGGTGAGCATGTAGAGCCAAGCGAGGTGGGCACCCCACAAGGTGGGCCACTCTCGCCACTGCTGGCAAACATCCTGCTGCACCAACTCGACCTTGAGTTGGTGCGCCGGGGTCACCGCTTTGCGCGTTATGCCGATGACATGGTCATTCTGGTCAAAAGCGAACGCGCTGCACAGCGGGTGATGGGTTCCATCACGCGGTATCTGGAGACCAAGCTCAAGCTCAAAGTCAATTTGGTCAAAAGCAAAGTTGCACCGATGAGCGAATGCGCCTTTCTGGGCTTCACGATCAAGGGCAAGAAGATACGCTGGACCGATAAGGCACTGGCGGACTTCAAGCACCGGATCAAAGAGCTCACGGGACGAAGCTGGGGCTTCGCCCGTACACAAACAGTCCTGAGGACTGTTTTGTGACTGGCGAAGAGTAGGTGCATCTGGCACCGGAGCGCCCTGCAAGGGTTTCCATGGAATACCGGCTGAAGAAACTGGGGCAATATTTGAGGGGATGGTCGGCATATTTTGGCATCAGCCAGTACTACCGACCAGTGCCCGAACTGGACGAGTGGATCAGACGGCGTATGCGCATGTGCTACTGGAAACAGTGGCGCTGGGCGCGCACCAAGATCAAGAACCTACTGGCATTGGGCGTGAGCTTGAAGTCGGCGATTCAGCACGGTGTCAGTAGCAACAGCTACTGGCAGATGTCCAGAACCCCGGTGATCAACCAAGCCATTTCCAACGCGTGGCTAAAGGAGCAAGGTTTGCTCAGTGTTAAAGACCTGTGGTGCAAGGCACAAGGCTATACGGCAAAGAAAGGAAAGGCTTCGTCGAGCGAGCCGACTTGTTGAACCGCCCACTGCGGACCCGCACGGTGGGTGGTGTGGGGGCGACGGTTAGAAGCCGTTGCCTACCCGATTTGGCCTCAGATCACGGAAATTCTCAGCAAAAAACGAAAACCCAACACAATCAACATGCGATTATTAGATAACATCTAATAAAATTGTACTCTTCAATCACGAAGCTTAGACCAAGGAGCCAGAAATGCCAAAGTATGAAAACAAGGGTGGCCAGCCCAGAGACAAGTGCATGATTGCAGCATATGCGCTTGTAAACAATTTTGGGGCGAAGCAGAAATCAGTCGCAGAAGTCATGGGCTGTAGCCAGGGAACCATCGCGAATTGGGTAAAAGAAGTTGGATTTCAGAAGGAAATCTCAGGCTTAAAAAATGAGCTGATTAAGGCAAATGACTATATAGAGGATTTGGCGGGCCAGCTAAATCTGATCGAATATCGCCCGGATGATGATGACGAAGAATAGGCCATTTTGTTGATGTTGGATTTGGTGAAGCCGAATCGGGATAGGAAGAAGCCTCACGGCCCCTCCCTCCCACACCACCGGACATACGGGTCACGTATCCGGCGATTCCTTGAAACGTCGTTACTCATGCTGCCCTGGCCTTTGCCAACTCGGGCAGCCCCATTTGACGAAACAGCTTTGCGGGCAGCGCCAAATTCAGCGCTGGCGTTTTGCTCAGGCGCCATGGCCCATGCGCGCTTTTGCTTGTGTTCCAAGCCTCACGCACGCTGACCCCGCGTTTTCTGAGTTCGCGGTAGCCCGCGCTGCCCCATTGCTTCCATGCATAGCATCGTAACCGCCGTCGCACCCATTTGTCGATCTCGCGCAGAGGGCTCATCACTTCGGTGATGCCGAAGTAGGCTTTCCACCCCGTGAGGGCAAACCTTCAACTTCGAATCAGTAGTGTCCCAACGTTGTCACATCGGAACGTCGTAAGTTAATGAATTACTTGTCAAATTTGGTGTTTCAGTCTGGTCTCGATTTGAACGTCGTCGAGTGTCAGACTGGCGGTTTTTTGCGGTTT
>Ga0208863_1000123_pt1 | contig 95986 bp, 71 predicted proteins | sample RifOxyD3_FD_184040 | JGI IMG/M metagenome (GOLD analysis project Ga0208863, IMG submission 184040) | Soil microbial communities from Rifle, Colorado - Rifle Oxygen_injection D3 (SPAdes) | ecosystem: Environmental > Terrestrial > Deep subsurface > Rock core/Sediment | place: Rifle, Colorado...
GGCCAGCCAAGCCGCGCCGCCAAGAGGCCTGCCGCCTCAGGTGTCGCGGCCGTCTGTGTTTCCACCGTGGGTATTCCATAGGCCACGAGCAGATGCTTGGACTCAGTTTCGTCCAACAGTTTTCGCCCGTTTTGCAGCGTGTTTTCGATAATCCGCTGCGCCGTGGTGGCGTCGACGACAAAATCCGCCGGCGCGGAAAGCGGTGTTTCAATGAGCATGCCCTGATTCTGTCGGTAGCGCAGCAGATGAATAAAGGCGCGCACTGCCCCTTCCGGGGTCCGGTACGAAGGGAAGCCGGCCTCGGCGAACAGGCGCCGGCTTTCCTGGGCTGCCTCCTCGCCCAGCCAATTGGTGAGAATCAGTTTCTGGGGATACCCCGTATAGGCCCGGACCGTCTCGATAACCGCCTGCGCGGCTTCCTTGCTGGAAGCGATGGCCGTGGGGGCATGCATCACCAGAATGGCATCCGCCTCCGGCGATTCGAGCAGAATATTCAGGGCGGCGCTGTAACGTTTACCAGGCGCATCACCAATGATGTCGACCGGATTGGAACGCGACCAGGTAGCCGGTAGAACCTGATCCAAACGAGCAATGGTTTCCGCGGAAAGCTCTGCCAGGCGCCCCCCTTTTTCGATCAGGCTATCCACCGCCACCACGCCGGGTCCGCCGCCATTGGTCATGATCGCCAGGCTCTCGGCTTTAATCGGCGCCGCGTAGGCCAGGGTCTCCACCGCGGCGAACAGTTCATTAAAATTATATACCCGCAGCATGCCCGCCCGGCTTATTGCTGCATCAAACACCGCATCGGAACCCGCCAGGGCGCCGGTATGGCAGGCAGCCGCCCGCGCCCCCTCGGTCTGCCGACCGGCCTTGATCACCAGTACCGGCTTAATCCGGGCCGTGGCCCGGGCCGCGGACAGAAAATCGCGATGGTGGCGAATAGACTCGATATACATCAGAATCGCCCGGGTGTCCGGGTCCGTGGCCAGGTAATCCAGGACATCGCCGAAATCGATGTCCACGGCATCACCCAACGAAACGAAATGAGAAAAACCGATCCCTTTTGAGTGGGCCCAATCAAGTACCGTGGTCGCCAGGGCACCGGACTGCGAAATGAAGCCGATCTTGCCGGGCAGGGCTCCCACATGTGAAAAACTGGCATTCAGCCCAACCTTGGGGACCAGCAGACCAAGACAATTCGGACCGAGAATCCGGACGTCATAACATTTCGCCGCCTGCAGCATGGCCTGCTGCAGATTTTGACCGGCTTCATCGCAGGCGCCGGCGAGACCAGCAGTGACAACAATTGCCGCCCTGGTTCCCCTTTTGCCGAGTTTCTCAATCAGGCTCGGCACGGTCCGGGGCGGCGTGCAGATCACGGCCAGATTCGGTGCGGTCGGCAAATCCATGACATCCGGGTAGGACAGCACCCCGGCCACGGCGGTGTATTTAGGATTAACCGGCATGATCGGCCCGGCAAATCCTCCCTGCAGCAGATTACGGATGATCACCGAGCCAACCCGCTGGGGGCGGTTGGAAGCCCCGATCACGGCGATACACTCCGGCCGAAACAAATATTCAAGATTACGGAGACTCATTTCCTCGGACCTCCCTGTTGCGCCTCATGGTTACCCAAACAATCACGCGCCGTTTTGACGGATTATCCTGAATTGGCAACACGAACCATCATTGACCGCCCAGTACTCCGGAGAGATCAGACGACCCGCTACGATGACCTCCCGCGGGGAAAAATCCGATCTGGTCGACCTAGATTCTGCCGATGCTTGCGACATGCATTTACTTCCCATCCTGCCAGGCCATATCGACCAGTCGGGTCCGGATCGGCGCCCCTTCTTCCGCAAAGGCGTCAAAACTGGCATGGTCGCGACCAACCAGTTGAGCCAGGTCGTTTCTTGCCTTATCAAGTTCTTTACGTTTACTGGCGAGGGTACCGTTCAACCTGTCGCTGGTTTTATGGACCGCAATGGCCTCGGCAATGGCATCACCGCCAGTCAGTGAGGCGATTCTCCGATAGTAAGCGCCGGACTCCAGATCGCTTATTCTGCTCTCCAGCACGTTTATCCTGTAGTGCAGGGCAATTGCCCGCGTTGATCGTGAAGGCGTGGCATTGCGTACAATAATTTCCCAGCCCTTCCAGAGCCCGACAAAAGTCAGAACAAAACCCAGGAACAACGCGCCTGCGAAGTAGAAAAATTTTTTATCAGTTACCACCTTGGTCGGCTCATTCATGATATTCCCTCATTGGATATGGTGGAGGCGTGGAAGCGGATACGGCTTCCGGCGCCGGTGCTCTCTCTCGGTGCGTTGCAGCAAACAGTGTGCCCGCGCCCGATCGGCACCGAATAAAGATATTGATGACGTACCATTATCAAATGCAAACCCGCGGCCGATGCAGGACGCGCCTTTAACCAACGGATATTCGATCCGAAATAATCGTGGCCCGCGCCCCAGGTGTTTCCATGAATTGACTGTAAAGATATTCAACAGTCACTGTTGAATATCTTTACAATCCGGCTGGCGCCGCTGCTGAGCTGACGGCATGGTCGCCCCGACCTGCAAGATATTTTCGTGCAGGCCGCTGCCGCAAGACCGGAGTCGATTCTCGGCAGTCTTCAAGAAAATTACTGTAATCCCTTTTGGTTATACAACAAGCCCAAGCCAGTTCGATTGCGAACGCCATTGGCTCCCGGAATACCCCGTTGCGGCGAACAGCCGGCTCCTTGGCAATGGGAATAAAAACTGCAGTGATTACGCCGCGTAAGATTTTTTTAATTTTCACTTGACCACCTAACCATATGCGGAGTTATACTAAAATAGGGTGATCAGAATGACGAGGCAACGGTTCACCATACACCAAGACGCAGACGGAACCTTTCGCTTGGCCGGCTCCTTGACCGTCGAGCATCTTGATTACTTGAAGTTTTTTCTCGATGAGCACCTGAGCCGGGTCAAAAACATTGCCCTCGACCTGGGAGGGGTAGAGTACTGGGATGTCCGTTCTCTGCAGCTTCTCATCGCCTACCGAAAAGCTCTCCCGGTCGGCTCCGATTGGAAGATCACCGGGTTGTCTGCGGAATTGGAGAATATCCTCCTGAAAAGCGGCCTGAAGACATTTCTGTGCCCCTAATACCTAGATTCGCCTAAGCGGTTTGTCCTATCCCTTGTTTCGGTGATTTCCATGGCAGATGAAGACGACCAATTAATGGAGATCTTCCTGAACGAAGTCGAGGATCTTTTCGGAACGGCCGAAGGTGCCCTTCTGCGACTGGAGGAGACACCGGCCGCCGGCCCCGAGGTTGAAGAGCTGTTTCGGGTCGTTCATACCCTGAAAAGCAGCTCGGCCATGGTGGGAATGGGGACCATTTCCAAGCATTTTCACCTGCTGGAAAACCTCCTGGACCGGCTACGGAATAACGAGCTTGCCGTGACCCGGCCTATCGTCTCCTTCCTCCTCGAAAATCTGGATCTTCTCAGGGCTATGATATCCGGGAGCGCAAGGGGCGATCCCGGCGCGGTCGATGCCGACCTTCTCGCCGGCCGCCAGGCACAGTTGCAGCAACTCATGACAGGAGACCGGAGCCGGACGGAGCCGGTTCCGGTAGCAGTCGATGCGGCCGGCGAGTTCCATTGTTTTCGCCTCGGCCTCTCATTTCGGGACGATCTCCCTGACCCCTGCCCGGACCCTCTGTCCCTGCTTGCGAAGCTTGCCGAGATCGGCGAGATCAAGGAGGTCGCCGCCGACCTATCCCGCCTGCCCCCCTACGACCAAATCATCCCCGAAAAATTGTATATCGCCTGGCAACTGGTGCTGAAAACTGGCGTGACTGCCGACGAACTTCAAGCATTTTTTGCCACTTTCGGGCAGGGCCACATCCTGACGATCGAAGAATTGTCAGGGACTCCCGAGGATGGCACTCTGCCGTCCGCCCCCGCTCCTCCGCGCGAACCCAGGGAAGGGGGAGATGGTGGAGAGGAGCAGCCGGCCACCCTAGAGGTCGTTACGCAGCCGCCGCTCGAGCCAGATGAGGAACGGCCCTCGGGGCGGCGCCAAAGCATCCGGGTCGACGCGAAAAAACTCAATTACCTGGTCAACCTTGCCGATGAAATGGGGATCGTCGTTTCCGTGCTGCAGAATTTATTTGCCTGGAAGGCGCCACGGCATCAGGACGCGATCAAGAAAGAGCTGGACGGCCTGACGAAACTGAACCGTGAGTTCCAGGAACGCGTCGCCAATGTCCGGATGTCACCCCTGGCAGGTCTTTTCCGCCGTTTTCAGCGGATCGCGCGCGATACGGCCGCGGCACGCCAGAAGCAGATCCGGGTCCTTTTGCACGGTGCCGAGGTGGAGCTTGACCGGGAGGTGATCGAGCATATTGCCGATCCGCTCAAGCACATGGTGCGGAATTGTGTCGACCACGGCATAGAACTACCGGAGGAGCGGGTTGCCAAGGGCAAGCCGGCCGAGGGGACCGTGCACTTCTCAGCTTCCCGCACCGGGGGAAGGATACTGATCCAGATCAGCGATGACGGCCGCGGCTTCGATATCACACGGATTCGCCAACGCGCCGTAGAGCTTGGACTGGCGCGACCGGACGAGCCCCTTGACCGCGACACCCTGCTGGGCCTGGTGTGCTCACCTGGCTTTTCCTCGGCCTCCAAGGTAACCGAGTTGTCTGGACGAGGCGTGGGCATGGACGTGGTCAAAACCGAGGTGGATCGCCTTGGCGGCCATCTCGCCATAGAAACCAGAGAGGGTGAAGGGACAACCTTCACCTTGGATCTGCCGCTAACCTTTACCCTCATCAAGGCCCTCCATATCCGGAGCCGGGATGTCTCCTACCTGATCCCGCTCCTGGGGATCATGACGACCGAACCTTACGTGCGGGGCCGGGCCGAGGCGATCGGGGCGAGCCAGCGTCTCTTCTACCGGCACCAGGAGGAATATCTGCCCCTGCTGGATCTCGCCGAGATGTCCCGCAACGGGACGGCTCAAGTCTGGGGCAGGGAAGCGGTGGTGGTTTTTCTCGATACCGGAAGGCGGCGGTTCGGTCTGCTGGTGGACGAGGTTCTCGATCCCCAACAGGTGGTGGTAAAGAGTCTGGAGACAAATTTCCGCGGCGTAAAGGGGTTGGCCGGGGCCACCCTGCTCGGGGATGGGGCGGTAGCCCTGGTGCTTGATCTCCAGGCCATCGAAGAGATATTTCTTGAGGACTCGAAACAAACCATCAATGATCCCGTCGTTCGGCCGTCGCCGCATGCGGATCAATCGCAAAATCCTCAACGTCGCGCTGCAACGCCTGCGGTTTTATGCCGCGAAACAAATACCCTTGAGGTGCTCAATCGGCGCGATTAAACTTGACCCCAATTCGGAGGCAATTGACCTTTATTTTTTTCTCCTGAGTACCTTTGCTATGAACAATAGGAGTATGGTTATGAATAGGACAAGACGAAAAGAGAAAAGGCCGGGGGCAGGTATTACCTGGCGACTCCTGACGGCGGCAAAGCGAAAGCTGACGGCCCGGAGGGTCCGGTTGGTCGGAAGATGCCGGTGGCTGGTCCTGGCGCCCTGTCTTCTGACGTTCCTCCTAGGAGGAACGCAGGTTGTGGCCGAGGAAATGGAGACCAACGGCTATGTGGGCTCAGTGGCTTGCCAGCCTTGCCATGAACAGCAGTTCCGGGCCTTTCATAATTTTGCCAGGAAGAGCCACTCTTTTGCCAGTGTGGAGAAAATGGCGGTGAATCTGCCGGAGGAAAAGATCAGGCCCTGCTATGGCTGCCATACCACGGGTTACGGAAAGCCGAGCGGCTTTGTCAGCCCCGAGCAGACCCCGGAGCTCAAGAACGTTGGCTGCGAGGCCTGCCACGGACCCGGCCGGCTTCACGTCAAAACCCAGGACCCTGCCCTGATCAGGAGAACAGTAACCATAGAGGTCTGCAAAGAATGCCATACCGAGGAACGGGTTCAAGCCTTCCGCTACAAGCCGATACTGTATGCAGGCTCTCATTGAGGGGTAATCATCATGACACACAATTTTCTGAAAAGAACCCGGATGCGCGTCAAGTTTCTGCTTGCCACCTGCCTTGTCATCGGTATTTTTATGAGCTATACCCTTTATCAGGGCATTGATTTTCACACCAAAACCGCCATGCAACAGGTGGAAGAGTCCTCCCGGCTGTTGCTGGACAACACCTACAGCGCCATGAGGTTTCCCATGTCCATCGGCGACAGCAAGACCGTGGAGGAGCAACTCAAGGGAATCGGTGAGCACAACACCGGCGTCGATGTCTACATCACCAACTCCGAGCGTAAGATAATCTACGCCTCGAAGGAGGGGTATCGCCATAACACGATGGACAACTATCTGAAGGAGGATGGTTCCCGCGAGGCCCTCGAAAACGCCCTGCTCTCCGGTACCGAGCCCACCCGGCCCCTGGTAGACCACATGCGGGGTGAGTCCTCCATGGTGATCATCAAGCCGATTCTAAACGAGCCGTCCTGCCACCATTGCCACACCGACTTCCGCCCGGTACTGGGCGCCATCGTTGCCAAGCAATCCCTTAAGGGGTTGTTCGCCTCCATCAACGCGGCCCGGAATCGGCTCATCCTCTGTTCGGTCCTGACCCTTTTCGGCCTGGTGGTGTTCATCTATTTGCTTTTTGTCCGCCTGGTCAGCCGTCGCATCGGAGCCCTGAAGTTGCTTAGCAGCAAGGTGGCGGCCGGTGACGTGACCGTCGATGTCCATGACGATCATGAGGATTCTATCGGCAAGCTGACCAATAATTTCAACACGATGATCAAGAGCATCAGGGACCGGATAGAATACGCCAACAGCCTGAAGCTTGCCATCTCCGATCCCTTCTTTACCGTTGACACCGGGATGCGGGTGACCTTTATCAATGAGGCGGCGGTCCGACTGCTTGGTCTGCCAGCCGACGGGGTGCTCGGCAAATTGTGCCAGGATGTCTTTCAGAGCGACGCCTGTGACGGGGGGTGCCCCGTAAAGCACGCACTTGCCACGGGTAAGGCGACCGTGGGCAAACGCATGACCCTGCGCGACCGGGAGAACCGGGAAATCCCGGTGATGAGCAGCGCCTCGGTGCTGCGAGATTCTGCCGGCAATATCCTGGGCGGCTATGAGATCATCAGGGATCTTACAGTCGAGGTGGCTGCCGAGCAGAAGCTCCAAAGTGCGTATCGCCGCGAGGAGGAGGCAAAAGAAGCGCTCGAAACGAGAGTGCGGGAACTGTCCGCCATTCTCGAGCGGGCCGCGCATGGTGATTTTACCACCCGCGGCCAGACCACGGACGCAAACTCTGCCATGGACGTGATGACTAGACGCATTAATGCGACCCTCGACGGGATGGTGGCCCTGATCTCCCAGATGAAGGAGTATTCCGTAGCAGTGTCCTCCGGCGTCTGGAATATTTCCCGGGAAAACGACCACCTCGCCGAACGGACCCAGCAACAGGCCGCGGCCATGGAGGAGATCAGCACCACCCTGGCGCAGTTGGTCACCAATATCCGGGAGAATCTTACCAGCATCCGGCAGGTCGATTCCCTGTCAAAGGATGCGGTCAAGGTCGCCGAAGACGGCCGCAATCTCGTGGAAAAAACAGCCCAGGCCATGGGGGTGATGTCTGAAAAGAGTCTGAAAATTGCGGAAATGATGGGGCTGATCAATGAAATAACTTTTCAGACCAATCTTCTTTCGGTCAACGCAGCGGTGGAGGCGGCCAGGGCCGGCGAGCAGGGGCGCGGCTTTGCGGTGGTGGCCGAAGAGGTGCGTAATCTTGCCAAGCGCAGCTCCTCCTCGGCCAAGGACATCGACGCCCTGGTGCGGGAGATCACAAGCTCTGCCAACACGGCCCACCAATGGGTGGACAAGGTAAACGAGTATTTTACAAAAATTGTCCAGACCTCGTCCCAGGTTTCTCTGGCTCTGGAGGAGATAAAATTCAGCAGCGAGGAGAGCGCCGCCGGCATGGCCCAGATGAACAAGGGGGTCCTGGAACTCTGTGACGTGAACGAGAAAAATACCGGTTTCGCCGAGGAAATCGCTGTGGAGATGAAAAATCTCGGGGACACGGCGGAGAAGCTGAAAGGCACCACGGAGATGTTTATTCTCGACAGCGCCGGCACCGGCGTCGCCCAGCCAGCCAGAGGAGGCGGACGGCTGGCGGCCATCCCTTTGGATCTGGGCGAGGGGCCGGCCCCCCGCCCACAGTTGCAGGGTCTACCGCAACGACTTCTCGCGGGCGTGGACGCGGAAGGGGGGGAACATGACAAGTATGATAACGGATTCAAGGAGTTCTGATGGACACCGTTCTCTATGTCGTTTTCACTCTTAACGGGCAGTTCTACGGGATCGAGGCCGCCCAAACCCTTGAGGTCCTGGGCTTCCGCCCGATTACCCCGCTTCCGGACCAGGGCAGCGGGGTGAAAGGGGTGATCAGCCTGCGCGGCGCCATCTTGCCCGTTTTCGACCTGCGGACCCAATTCGGGTTGCCAGCCGGGGAGTATTCGCAGTTTCATGTTATCATCGTCGTGGAGGTGGCAGGCAAACGGGTCGGATTAATCGCTGACGAGATCACCGATGTCGTGCGAATTCTGCCCGAAGAGATGCAGGAGGTGGAGAGCCTGCCCCCGGGGTTGCCGCCGAACCTTATTGCCGGGCTGGGCTGCAAGGACGACAAGTTGATTGTTCTTCTCGGTATCGACGGTATCTTGGACACTGGGAAAAGCTGAAATGGCCAGAATCCTCATCATTGATGACAGTACGCTGGTGGCCCACGTGGCCATGAACATCCTGAACAGGCACGGCCACCAGGTGCTGCTGGCCGCGGACGGCCGCAGCGGTCTCGAGTTCGCGGCCCGCGAGCGGCCGGACTTGATCCTTCTGGACGTGGTCATGCCGGGAATGAACGGCTATCAGGTCTGCGAGCAGCTCAAGACGGAGGGCAACACCGCGGCGATGCCGGTCATTATGCTCACCTCCAGGGCGGACCCTGCCGACAAGGTGCGGGGTTTGGAAATAGGGGCCTCGGATTATATCACCAAGCCCTTTGACGAAGGGGAGTTGGTGGCCCGGGTGAACACCCATCTCAAGATCAAGGAGCTTTACGAGAGCATACAGGAGAAGAACCGGCAACTGCAGGAACTAGCCAACCGCGACGGCTTGACAGGTTTGTACAACCACCGGTTTTTTTATGAAACAGCGGACAAGGATTTCCGGAAGGCCTTTCGCTACCAGGAAGCCCTTTCCTGTACGCTGTTCGATATCGATTACTTCAAAAAATTCAACGACACATATGGACATCAGGTTGGGGACACGGTACTCAAGACCTTGGGCGGCCTGATCACCTCCCAAATGCGGGAAAGCGATCTCGCCGCCCGTTACGGCGGCGAGGAATTCGCCCTGCTGCTCTATCACACGGCAGCGCCGGAGGCCTTTCTCTTCGCCGACAGGTTGAGAAAGGAGGTGGAGAGCCACCATTTCCAGCATGAAGAGCTGACCCTTGCCGTGACCATCAGCGTGGGCGTCGCCACCTGTCCCCATCCCCAAATCGGTGACGTCCAGACCTTGATCGAGTACGCGGACAAAGCGCTTTACAGGGCCAAGGAAAATGGCCGCAACCGGGTGGTTGCCTTTGAATAGGTCAGAGAGGGAGAAAATTGAAAAAAATACGAAGAAGATGCCTGGTTCAGAGAAAAGGTAGACCGAACTTCAGCCGGCCACCCGGCGCACGAAGATAATACAGAACGGTTTTTTCAAATGGGAGGGAATATGAACGGGGCCAGACTTCCTGCGGCGGTGTTGAACACCTTGATTCTGGCGGTTCTTTTCTTGATTGCCGCCACCCGGGTATCTTCAGCAACAGGAACGGAAGGGCGCGAGCCGCCGACTTATGTAGGCTCCGAAGCCTGCAAGACGTGCCATCCTGAGGAGTATGACAGCTTCGTAGCCTATGCAAAGAAAGCTAAATCCTTCTCCAGTATAGAAAGACTGAGAAGAAGCCTCAGCGAAGAGGAGATCGGGAAGTGCTACGCCTGCCATACGACGGGCTATGGCAAGCCGGGCGGCTTTGTCAGCCTCGAACAAACCCCCCATTTGAAGGATTCCGGCTGCGAGGTGTGTCACGGACCCGGAGGGGACCACCTGGAAAAGCAGGATGCCGCAACCATAAAAGGTGGCCTGACAAAAAAGGACTGTGAGGTCTGTCATATCTCGGAACGGGTCAGGGCGTTCAGGTACAAACCGTTAATTCACGGCGGAGCACACTGAGGACACTTATGACAATCGATCTGATAAGAAAATCCCTGGGCAATAAGATACTGGCCACCGTAACCCTCGGCATCCTGCTGATCATGGGCTTGGAAATTATCTTCCGGATCTATTTCGGAACCAAGGACAGGATCGAACAGATGGAGATCTTGAGTGGGGACCTGGCCGCTTCAACCTATTCCGGCATCAAGCACCCCATGTCGGTCGGCGACAGCGACGCGGTGGAGAGGGTGCTGGCCGACGTCCGCCTGAAAATGGATGGGATGGAGGTGTTCATCTGCGATACCGACCAGCAGATAATCTGGTCCACCCACGAAGGAAAAATCCACACCCCAATCGCGGATTCGATCTCCAGCCCTGCGGCGCTGGCCGGCCTGCAGGAAACACTGCACTCCGGGCAGGCGCCGCTCACGTCCTATGAAGAGAAGTTGGAAAACAGACAATACCTGATCAACGTCCAGGCGATTCTGAACGAAAGGGATTGCGTCCACTGCCACGGCGCCTCCAAAAAGATCATCGGCGGCATGGTCATCCGGGCCAATATGGAGCGGCCCTTGGAAAAGGTCGCCGCCGCCATGAAACGATCCCTCTTCATTATGATTTTCGGCCTCTCGGCCATTTTCCTCCTGATTTATGCCCTGGTCGAAAGATTCATCCGCAGGCCGGTGGCGAGTTTGTCCCAGGGCGTCAAGCGGGTCACGGACGGGGAACTGGACTTCGAGATCCAACCCGGCTCCAGCGATGAAATCGGCGATCTGGCAAAATCCTTCAACCAGATGACCAAGGAATTAAAGAATGCCCGGCAGGAGATTAATACCTGGACAGACACCCTGGAGGATATGGTTGAAGAACGAACAGTTCAACTGAAGCAGGCCATGGACGGCATCATTCAATCGGAGAAAATGGCCTCCCTCGGCCGATTGGCAGCGATCGTCGCGCATGAAATCAACAACCCTCTGGCCGGTATCCGCACCTATGCCAAACTGCTCCTGAAAAAAGGCGACGAGATAGCCGCCAGCACAGACCCCCGCTTCGTCCAATATCTGCAGACCATTGAAAGCGAATCGGCCCGTTGCGGAGAAATCATCAGAAATCTGCTGCAGTTTGCCCGACCGGACAAACCGCAATTCACCCGGCAGGACACCAACACCTTAATCCAGGAATGCCTGCGGCTGATCCAGCATAAAATCAACTTGCAGAACATTGAGTTACAACTGGCTCTCCCTGACGAATCGATGGCGGTGAACTGCGACGGCCAGAAAATCAAACAGGCGCTCCTCGCCCTTTTACTCAATGCCTGCGATGCGCTAGAACCGGAGGGTGGGGTGGTCGAGGTCCGCAGCCGGTCGATTCCCGAAAAGCAAGGGGTGGAAATCTCCATCAGGGATAACGGGATCGGCATGAATGAAGAAACCCGCGCCCATATGTTCGAACCGTTTTTTACCACAAAGATAAAAACCCCGGGTCCGGATGCAGGTGTCAACATCGGCCTGGGCCTCACCGTTGTCTATGAAATCATCAAAGCGCATCGGGGTGAGATCACTGTGCATTCCGAACCGGACGAAGGTTCAACGATAACCATCTTCCTGCACCGAGAGCCTGGCCCGTCCCCCCTCCCTTAGGGCCAGAGAAGAAATAACTACCACGAGAAGGCGCTGGCGGTTCTGCCGGCGTCTATTTCTCCTCCTGCCGGCAACACCCCTGTCGTCCGCCACGACGCGCACCGTTGCAGAAGACCATCCGCGCCCTCGTTGCCGAAATATTCAACAATGCCTGTTGAGTATTTCTGCATTTTTTATCTTCCGAAGGGCTGAAAACACCCCATTTCTCGTGCCGGCACCCATCCTCCGGTACGCCGCATTCCAAGAAAAATAATATCCTCCAGCAATAACAAAATATTATGCACTTCCCCTTACCAACGACACCGGCAGGCACACCCGTTGCAGTATATAAGTCAAAGTCGACGCGTGAAGCCACAACAACAGTTAAATAACAGACCTGAATCACGAATGGAGGGGATACCATGAAAACACTGAACAAAGCATCGAATAGCAAGAACGGAACGGTGGTTGCGAGAACGTTGGCGGTCAGTTCAGCCTTCGCGGTCTTCTGGCTGTGGCTGGCAGGAGGGATAGGATTTAACTATGCGCCGACCATTTTTCTCCAGAATAAAATTGGCTGGATCATCGCAAGCACAATTGGGTTGATCGGCGGGGCGTTTTTTGTCTACTTTGTGCTCATTGGCCTTCTGCTGATCATCGCCCCCATCATCTCGACAATCAAGATTCTGGCTGAAGACTATAGCGCGGGAAAAGCCACCTTGTCCACGGCGAGCGGGGCAACGTGGAATGACCCGCACCTCGGGGTGACCATGCCGGACGGCGGCGAATCTGTCGCCAAGAAACGGGAAAAGAAACAAGCTAAGTAGAATGGCTGACGCGGCCGACACTCCCCTCGCTCCGCATAGCGCATGAGGGGGAAACAACCCAAGAGGGAACCGGGAGATCCTGCCGGCTCCCTCCTCGCGTTTATTATCCGGCGCAACGAGCCAGCGCCTTGTAAGAAACCGGGGCCTTAACGCCAGCGGCTACGAAATCCAGCCATTCGGGAACAGTCGGGGCAGAACACATTGCGCTTGATATCGATGTACTCAACCGAGTGGGAATAATGCATGACACACTCGAAGTTCTGGCAATGCGGCAAGCCCAGGGTATGCCCCAGTTCGTGCACAGCCTCCTTCTCACTGCGTTGCAGAAGGAGGGTTTCGTCCTCCGGCAGTCCGTAGAACTGCTGGTAAAGGCGGAAGATCGAGATTAAAGCGCATCTTTTGCCGAGTTGCGCCTCTCCGTAGACAAAAGTAAGGATGGGGATGTACAGGTCGACATCGATGATGCCGAGAATCTGCCTGCTATTGCCCTCGGCCAAGGGCAGCAGCCTTTTCAGAATCTCGGTGGAATGGTACTGCCGGCGTTCGCTATTGTAATGCTGGGCAATGGAGAAGTCCTGCTCTATGATGTCGCAGGGCACACCAAAGAGTTCAGCCAGGGTAAAGCCGAGAAAGGTGGCAACATCCAGGCTGCTCTTGGTGATGGGAATGAGGAAAATGCCTTGCATAATGCAGCGGGCTACTGTTTCTGAAGATTGAATTTCTTGATCTTGTTATAGAGAGTCGCCCGGTCGACCTGGAGAAGGATAGAGGCCTTACTGATATTCCAGTCGGTCTGTTCCAGCACTTTTTTGATATGATGCATCTGGATGGCTTCAAGTGAGCCGCTCGACCCCCCCTCTTCGAGCCGTGCATTCGAAAAAGGCAGGTGCGCCGGCTGGATATCTTTTTCCTTGCAGATGACCACCGACCGCTCCATGGCGTTTTCCAACTCCCTGACATTGCCTGGCCAGTCGTAATCAGTGAGGATGTTCATGGCCGCCTGGCTGATTCCAGTAATGGGTTTGTTCATCTGCTGCCGGTAGACATCCAGAAAATGGCGGGCCAGAAGCGGGATGTCCCCCCGCCGTTCCCGTAGCGGCGGGAGATCAATGACAAAGACATTTAGCCGATAAAAGAGATCACTTCTAAACTCGCCGCTCGCCATGGCGGCCTCAAGATCCTTATTGGTCGCGGCGATGGTCCGAAAGTCAGCTCTGATCTCCTTGCTGCCGCCAACCCGGAAGAACTTCTTGTCCTCCAGGACTCGTAGGAACTCCATCTGAATCTTCGGGCTAATATTGCCGATTTCATCAAGGAAAATGGTGCCGCCATCAGCCATTTCGAACTTGCCTTTTCTGGCATACTGGGCGCCGGTGAACGCCCCTTTTTCATGGCCGAACAACTCGCTTTCCAGAATACTTTCCGGCAGAGCCCCACAGTTGATGGTGACAATCGGGGCATAGCGCCGCCGGCTGTTTGCATGGATGGCCCGGGCAACGATTTCCTTGCCGGTGCCGGACTCCCCCCTGATCAGAACGGTTGAGTCGACCTCAGCCACCGCCTCGATATTTTCGATCACCTGACGGATACCGGAACTTTCACCGATGATCTCGGTGGCCGAATAGACTCTCTTCAGGGTCGTTTTCAGCTTGGTGGTCTCATCCAGAAGTTTTTTCCGCTCAATGGCATTTCTAACTAAAAGAGCCAGGTGATCCGCATCAAAAGGTTTTGACAGGTAATCGTAGGCGCCTGACTTCATTGCCTCAACCGCCGAGTCGACCGAGGCGTAGGCCGTAATGATGATGATGGTGCCGCTAGGCTGGATCTCCTTGATTTTCTGCTGCAGTTCCAGACCACTCATGTCCGGCATCTTCAAGTCGAGAAAAAACACGTCCCATTCCTTCTGGGCAAGCTTGACCAGCGCCTCCTTGCCGCCGGCAGCAACATCGACATCGTAACCTTCGTTTTCAAACCAGGCCCGCAGTGAATCCCGGACCGAGAACTCATCATCGACGACTAAAATTCTAACACGTGAAGCACCGGCGTCTTCCATATGCAGCTTCCTAAATCAATTTGTTGGCCCCATCCCCACCCGCGACCTCCTGGTCAACCGGCAAGCCCCTGCCCCCGCGCTCCAGCATCTCCACCCACGGCAATGCAGCATGTCAAACGCCCTTGCGTGAGAATAAAGATTCTGACCGCCGAGACCTCCCCTGTCCCAAAAATCCTGCGCCAGCCAGATTCCTTCATGCGCCTGTGTGAAATATTTCAGCACGGAGTGTGGAAAATTTCAACACATTTTCTTCGCCGGCAATGCAATTATGGTTTTTTTTTCACCGCAACAGCTCTCTTCAATGTATCAGCCGCCCCATCATGAAATATTTTTTCACAACAAAACAAGCAAGTAAGCATCTATGCCGACACATACCAACCGGTCCTGGCATTCCTTTTGCTGAATACTATATGCAAGATGGCAATTTCTCTCCCACCTTCCCGTGCTGTTCCCGCACCGGGAGGAATGAGAATTTTCCCAAAACATTGCAACGGACCGGCGCAGTATCGGCCTGGCCGGATAAAGGCACATCTCCTGGCCGAGGCCACACACCGTGACCGCGGCCAGGAGATTTTCAAATAATGTCACCCCAGAAAACGCAAACAAATAACGACAAGGAGATGAAACAGATGCGAACAACTGCAAAATTACTGATCAGGGGCTTCGGACTAGGAACATTGCTGGTGGCGTTTGCGCAGACCGGCATGGCAGGGGCGACTCCCGATGTCGTCGAGCTGGCAACACTGGCCAATATGTATAAACCGACGACCTTCGACCATGCCATGCATGTGGATGTGGCGGCCTGCGCTGTCTGCCATCACCATACGACCGGCACGCCGCTGCCCGCAGACAGCGGCTGCATAACCTGTCACGGCAACAGCGGACCAACCGCGGAGGTGGCGTGTGCGAGTTGCCATGCCGCCAACCCCTGTGATCCGGAGGTCCGCCAGCAAACAGCATCGGCGGCCACCATTTTCCATGGTGGAGACAGGACCGGCCTGAAAAGGGCATATCACCTCAACTGCATGGGGTGCCACAAGGAAATGGGCGGCCCGACCGGCTGTGAGGATTGCCATCCGAAAAAAGAGAGGGTGACGGAATGAAAACAACCAGAAGAGAATTACTAAAACTGACTGGATTGGCAGCGAGCGCGAGCCTGCTGCTCGGACCCGACAAGGCTTTTGCCCGGACTGTGCAGAGGGATACCTCGACGCAGGTCGGCATGCTGGTCGACACAACCAGATGTATCGGCTGCCAATCATGTGAAATCGCCTGCAGCGAAGCAAACGGCTTGCCGCCGCCAACGGATAAACCGAACGCCGGGCAACGAAGAACTACGGGCATTGATGCCTATACGGTTGTCAATGAAATCGAGTCGGAAAAAAGCAATATTTTCTGCAAGACCCAGTGCATGCACTGCGACCAGCCGGCCTGCGTGTCGGCCTGTATTACCAACGCCATGTACAAGACCCCGGAAGGCCCGGTCATCTGGCGCGAAAACAAGTGCATGGGCTGCCGCTACTGCATGCTGGCCTGCCCCTTTGACGTACCGAAGTTCGAATACGAGAGCATAAACCCGCGCATCCGAAAATGCATCCTGTGTTACGACAGGCTGGGTGACGGCAAACAACCGGCGTGTGTCGAAGCCTGTCCGCAAGAGGCGGTCCAGTACGGCAGAAGGGGTGACCTCCTGGATATTGCCAGAAAACGGATCGCCGATCATCCGGCGCAATATGTCCATAATATTTATGGAGAAAACGAGGTAGGCGGCACCAATGTCCTCTATCTCTCCAGCGTACCTTTTGAACAACTGGGCTTCAAAACCGATCTAGGCACCGTCGCCTATCCGGAATTCACCAAGACCTTCCTGTATTCCGTCCCGCTGGTTCTTTTATTGGGGCCGGCATTTATGGCGGGCTTGCGGCACGCAACCCGTCCTGGCGACGACAAGTCACATTAACGGAACGAAAAATCGACGAGTTGAAACTATCAATACACAATCTGCGCAAGGGGAGGACTAACGTGAACACAACACCGACCACCAGAAGCTTTGGCAGGGCCGTAGGCCAGGACCTGTGGCCATTCATCAAAAGTGAACTAAAACCTAAGGGGAAGCTGCTCACCCCTTTCAACATCATCTCGGCCCCTGTGATACTCTTAGGGCTCGCACTCATCGTCCTGCGCTTCACAAAAGGACTTGGGGCAACGACCAATCTGAACCAGGAATTCCCCTGGGGAATCTGGATCGGCTTTGACGTTGTCACCGGCGTCGCCTTCGCGGCCGGGGCCTATACCCTGACATTCCTGGTCTATGTTCTGCGCATGGAAAAATATCATTCCATTGTCAGAGCAACCGTGCTGAACGGTTTCCTGGCCTATGTCTTTTACGCCGGTGCCCTTGCCCTGGATGTCGGCCGACCCTGGAAAATGATTAATCCGATCATCGGCAATTCCTTCGGGATCAGTTCGGTGCTCTTTCTCGTGGCCTGGCACTTTCTGCTCTATATGATCGCTCAGTTCATCGAATTTTCACCGGCAATAGCCGAATGGCTCGGTCTCCGGCGCCTCAGGAAAATACTTAGCACTCTGACGGTGGGGGCGGTCATTTTCGGGATATGCCTCTCACTTCTCCATCAATCCGGCCTGGGTGCTTTGTTCCTGCTGGCAGCGGCCAAGATCCACCCACTCTGGTACACGGAGTACATCCCGGTTCTCTTCGTGGTCTCCAGCGTCTTTGCGGGCATGTCGATCGTTATCATCGAGGGCAGCATCAGTCATCGTGTCTTCGGCAATATGATAGATCCGAAACATCATGCCGAACACACGGATATCCTGGTCGGCCTGGGCCGTCTGGCCGCTGTTGCCATGTTTGTGTACTTCTTCCTCAAGGTCCTGGTTCTGATCCATGGCCTGCACTTTGACCTGCTGAATACGCCGATGGGGCATATCTACCTGATTGAAATGGTTGGTTTTGTGCTGTTCCCGATGCTGCTGTTCATCTACGGCGCCCAAATCCGTAACAAAAACGTCCTGCTCAGCGCGGCGATAATCTCCGCCCTCGGCATCATCTTCAACCGCCTCAATATCTCGGTCATCGCCTTCAAGTGGGATGTCCCCATGCACTATGTTCCTTCTTGGATGGAAATTGTCATCACCCTGGCGGTTGTTTTCGGTGAGATCTGGGCTTTCCGCTGGGCCGTCAACAGAATGCCGGTTTTCGTGGATTCGCCTGCCTGGGCAAAACAAATCGACAAGGAATTGGCCGAACCACAGCCAGCGGTTCAAGAAATAGGCTTAAAAGACAAACAGATCGCTTAATGAGCAGGAGGCACACAAAATGGGAAATATCGCAATCTATGCAACAAAAGGCTTTGAGTATTTATTGATTCTTGGATTCCTTGCCGTATTTACTACCTTTTATCTTTACTTCACCTCTACCCGGTTCGAGCCGGTCAGGGCCGGTATCCGCCGAGGATTCAACAGCATGGTGGAATGGTTCCAGATTCCGGATGATGTTCACTTCCATCAGGGCCACACATGGATGCAGAGGGATCGGGACGATCCGCGCGCCGTACGGGTCGGGCTTGACGACTTCGCCCAGAAGATGGTCGGCAATATCAACCTGGTCTCCACGGCCAAGGTCGGCGAGCAGATAAAACAGGGTGAGCAGGCATGGAATCTGTGGATCGGCAACAAGTCGGTGAGCATGCTGGCGCCGGTAAGCGGCGAAATCGTTGAGGTCAACAAGGCATGCCAGACGAATGGTGCCATCCTTAATGACGACCCCTTCGGCGCCGGCTGGATCTACAAGATCATCCCGGAAAATATCACCAAGGAAAGCAAAAATCTGCTCTCGGGCAGTCTGGCCAAGAAATGGATGGAGACGGTGGTCGACAAACTGCGCGTCCAAATGAGTCCGGAAATGGACGTGGTGTATCAGGACGGCGGCGTGCCCATGCCGGGCATGGCCAGGAATATCGATAAAGATAACTGGGAGTCGCTGGTGGCTGATTTTTTCCTGACACGAAACCAATGACACCACATCGGGCAGAAGCAGTCCCCCGGGATGTCGGGCCTGCCCGAGTTGAGAGCGCCGCCCGGCCATGGGCGGCGCTGTCTCAGACTTCTTCCAATTCCGTCAAAAATGGCAGGAGGTGACCCCTCCTTGTATTCGGGGATTCTTATGAAATTGCCTGCAAACAAAACAGACCCGGCCGCTGACATGAATACACAGACAGGCGGATGCCGAAAAATTATCCCGAATGGCGATGTCGAGTGTATCTGGGCAAATGCCGGTGTAGTCCCCTACAAATTATGCAACTTCAACTTTGATTGCGGCAACTGCCCCTTTGACCTGGTCATGCGAGGCGGTTGCGAATTTGGCTCTCGCCGGGTAGTGGTCCGGGGCTGCGACTTCTGCTCTTCTTTCTTTTACCATCGCTATCATACCTGGGCGAAGGTTGAGGGAAATTCCCTGGTACGAATAGGCATTAACGACTTAGGACAGAATCTGCTCGGGAAGATCGAAAAAATATCTCTACCCGGCAAAGGGGAGAAAGTGCACCCAGAGAGCATCCATCTGACAGGCAAGAGGGGCAGCGTCCCATTGATCCCGCCGCTTGAGGGGTACGTGGTCGAGGTAAACGAGAAGCTCAGGAAGGAACCGTCACTGGCCAACCGATCCCCCTATGGGGATGGCTGGGTGGTCCTGCTTCTCGCCAACCGTTTGTCCAAGAGCCTGGGGAAACTCCTTTATGGCCCCCCCGCCCGGCGATGGTTCGAGGAAGAGGTCAACAGACTCTATTACATCCTGGCCGACTTACCGGACATGACCCAGCCCGAGGTCGGGATTACCTTTCAGGACGGAGGCGTCCTGGACTTCGGGATTCTTGATACAATAACACCGGAGAGAACCCGGAAGATCATGGAATGTTTTTTTGCCCATTATTCCGCCAGCAGAACCTAAGAGAGAAAAGCCTTGGCCTGCCCGGCGCCGATTGATTAGTGACCTATCGGGGAATATAGCATTCGGTGCAGACCGAGCGAGGATTCCGTGAGCAAGGCGACGGGCCTGGGGATCGCTCAACAAGGACGGGAAAGGGGATGAGCAACGGAAATAAACTATACCGAGCGAATGGATACTTATTTAGGCGAATGGATAAAAATTAGTAACAAGTTAAGGAGACCAAAAATGTTAAAGACTATTGCTCTCGTAACAATGCTGGCAAGCTCTTTTATACTGGATAGTGGCGCAAATGCCCAGGACAGGGACAGAACCCAAGACAGAGACAGAACCGTCATCCAAGACCAAGACAGACTCAAAACACCAGACCAGGACATGATCCGTGATCAGGATCGAGACAGATTGCATGCGCCTGATAGCTCAGATACGCAGCAGGATCCCACAACCGGTGCTGGCGCAGGCGGTGGCCGCCGGTAAAATAATCTGTCCCCACCCACCTTCTATCTGGGAGGAGGGCTGCTGCGGTCGTCCTCATGACATATCAACCCACCGCAAAAGATTTTGCCGACCGGCCCTGTTCATCTTCTATGATACGTGCCTTCAATGCGGGCCAGCCCTGCAGCGCCCCGGCAGGAGGACCGCCCTGCCGACGCGCTGCGGGCTGGAACCGCTCCAGGCTCAGCCCTCCGAAGAAACCGGACCCCCCAACACCAATGTCCAGATGACTTCACACCCTCTGCAGCACTTTGCTTTCTCGGGATAGGCGGCGATTCCAATGCCCTTGCAGTGGGTACCGAGGATGAGCCAGCAACGCGTCTCATCACTGCCGTATGCCGGGCAACCGGTTTCGCCGCAGTGAATGTATTCCCAGCAGGTTGTCGGTTTACCGCCAAGTTGAGGATGTTGCAGAAATCTCTCCGCCGGCACGTTGCAGGCTGTTGCCAGTCCATCGGCCATGGCGAGCTCCACCACCGGTTTCGACGGGCAGGCGAGCATGTCGGCCCGGAGGGGAATGAGCACATAAAATCGGCTCCCTTTCCCATACTGGCTGGTTGCCCAGATGACCCCTTTATGCATGGCGACCAGTTGTTTGGCGATACTGAGCCCCAGGCCTGTCCCTTCGTACTGGCGGACGGTTGAAAGATCTGCCTGGACAAATTTATCGAACACCTTGGCGAGATCCCCCTCCTTGATGCCGATACCGGTGTCCTCCACACAGACCTCGGCGAAAATGGGGGGTTCCCCCGGTTTGACGCCCCGCCGGGAGATCCCGCACCGGACAATGACGTGGCCCGTCTCCGTAAATTTAATGGCATTGCCGACCAGATTGACCAAGACCTGCCTCATCTTATCCATGTCCCCGTAGACCACCGGCATATCTTCAGGGCACTCCACGTTTAAACTCAGGCCCTTCTGCGCGACCAAGGGCTCAAAGATCGGCCGTATGGAGATGGCCAGCTCCCGAAGGCTGAACCCCCGCACATCCAGTTCCGCCTTGCCAGCCTCTATTCTGGCCAGATCCAAAATGTCGTTGATCAGGTTCAACAGGTGCCTGGCATTGGTCGTTATCCTCTGCAGGCTGTTCCGCTGCTCTTCGCTTATCGGGCCATCCACCCCATCCAGCAGCAGATCCGTATAACCGATCACGGAATTCATCGGGGTCCGCAGTTCATGGGACATGTTGGCCAGGAACTTCGACTTGAGGAGGTCGAGGTCTCTGAGTTGTTTATTGGCCCGGTCCAGGCAGCCGATGAGCATATTCCTCTCGTTCAGGAGGATGGTCTTCTTCTCAACCTCCTGTTCCAATTTTTTACTAAAAGACGCTATCCTCATAACCATGTAGTTGAACGTGTTGGCCAACAGGCCGATTTCATCGTTGGTCGTCACTTCGACCACAACAGACATATCCCCATCGGCAAATTTTTTCGCATTATCCGCCAATCTCGTAACCGGCCGCCGGACGAATTTGCCGATCAGGAGATTGATCAGGATGATGATGGCCGCGATGCCGAAGATCGTGATGACGATCGTCCGGTCCCTGGCTGCGGCAACTGCTTTCAGGGTCACCTCCGCATTGGTGCGGATGACCATGCCGCCGATTATTTTCTTGGCCGAACCGTGACAGTGGAAACAGTCCTTGTCATTCAGGATCGGCCGGATCGTCACCAGGTATCGTTCCCCTTCCAATTCATCTTCAAATGATGCGCGGGAGAGTTCGCCGGTCTGCAGGGTCTCCCGGAGTGCGTTCAGCAGCGCCGCACTGGCAATCGAATCCTCCATTATTGTATGAATCTTTTCGGTGTGAGTGGACCAGATTATCTGCTGACCATCATCGCAGATGAAGACCTCTACCCCCTCCATTTTCAGACGCACATCGGCCAGCACCCTTTCCACCGCAGCGCTGTCGCCGACCGACATTGGATATCTGATCCCGGAATACGTCGAGGCGACCAGATCAGCATTCATGGTCTCCATCAATACAAGCCGATCCCTGGTTCCGAAATAAAAACGGAAGAGAATCTCCACCCCCATGACCAGCACGATGCTGAGTGTCACGGCGGCCATGATCTTGTTCGCCAAGCTCCTTTTTATGAATGCGAACGCCATAATCTCACGGGCACGTCATGTAATTGATTAACTTGGAACGAAACCTGCAAAAAAAATCATACCGGAGCAGAACCCGGTAGCTTGACGCTGAAGGTGGTTCCCTTCCCCACTTCGCTTTCCACGGAAATCTTTCCCTTATGGCTCTGGACGGTTTTCAACACAAAGGTGAGACCAAGTCCGGGGCCGTAAATCTTTGAGGTGAAAAACGGATCGAAGATATTCTTTATCGTCTCCCGCGAGATCCCCTTGCCGGTGTCTGACAGCAGAATCTCCACATTCCCGTCAATCTGTCGGGTGATGATCGTCAGCCGCCTGATTTCTCCAATCATCGCCTCGAGGGCATTCTCAATTAAACAGGCAATCGCCCGGATCAGGTTTTCCCGGTCGACCGGAATCAACATCGACGGACATTCCAGCCGCGTCTCGACCGCAATGGCCTGTGCAGCCAACTGTTCGGCAAACCGGCCAAGGGCGGCACCGATGATCTCATTGATATCGGCAGGCTCGATATAGGATAACGCTGCGCTCTTTAAAGCGAAAAGCTGGGTGACCATCTTTTCAAGGGCCGCGACGTTCGCCAGGATGATGTCCAGATACTCCCGTTCCCGGCTGTCTTCCGGCAGTTTCTTAAGAACCCGCCGGGCAAGCCCGCCGATAATCACCAGCGGGTTGCGCACCTCGTGGGCCACTTCATCCAGCATGTGATCAAGCGCCCCGGATTTCTCCTCCTCGGCCAGTTTCTCATTGGCTGCCTTTCTGGCAAAAAGCGATTTGACCCGGACAGCCAGCTCCTTGTAATCAAAGGGTTTGGTAAGATAATCGTCGGCACCGATCTCAAACCCTTGAATCTTATCCGGTAGCTCAGCCCGGGCGGTCAGCATGAGCACCGGGATGTATCTGGTTTTCTCGTCGGCCTTGAGACGCTTCAGGACCTCAAAGCCGTCGAGTTTCGGCATCATCACATCGAGGATAACCAGATCGGGCGCGCAAGCCGCCACCTGCCGCAGACCTTCCTCACCGTCATAGGCGGAAAAGATTTCATAGCCTTCGACCCGTAATCTCTTCTGCAGGAGATCGACAATATCAACCGTATCGTCAATGATGAGTATTTTGTTCTTTTCGTTCATCTCAAACCTGTTCGGCACCCATGCTCGCAAGGAGCTAACCGTTCTTCATGAACGCCTTGATCTGCTCCGGCAGTTCGCGAACATTGATCGGTTTGGGGATATAACCGTCGCAACCCGCCTGCATGGCCTTTTCCCTGTCCCCTTTCATGGCGTGCGCCGTCAGGGCGATGATCGGGATATCCTTCAGGTGTTCCTGACCCTTGACAATCCGCGTGACCTCCAGGCCATCGATCTTGGGAATCGAGATATCCATCAGCACCAGAGCCGGCCGCTCGGCGGCGATTTGCTGCAGGGCCTCCTCGCCATCAACCGCCTCGGCTATCCTGTAGCCCCGGGCCGACAGCACCTTGACTAAAAGCTCCCGACTGTCACGGTTGTCTTCGACAATCAGAATCAGTGGCGACCCTTCTCTGTTTTCCGTCATATCCCCTGTCTCCTATGGCGGCGCAAAACGCCACGGCCACATGCTGTCAGCCGACATCACACCTGCGGATCGTCTCCTTCAACTCCGCAAGCATGGCCTCGTCGGTCAACAGCCCCTTGTTCAAAATGGCCTGAATCCGGCCGTCCAGCTTCTCGATTTCCTGATCGTCCAGATTCTTGCTGGTCAGGACGATCAAGGGGATGTTCTTGATGCTCTCCTCGGTCCTGATATATTCGATAACATCAAAACCGTTCTGATCGGGCATGATCAGGTTGAGTACAATGAGATCAGGGCGCTCGGTTGCAATGGCGTTGATCGCCTCCCGGTTGTTGGCCGCCGTTGTCACGGTATAAGCCGCCTCGACAAGGACCTGTCTGATCATCTTCAGGGTGCGCTGATCGTTGTCAACGATCAATACCTTTCGTATCCTGGCTGTCTTTTCAAGGTATCGCAGCTTCCGCAGCAATTCCACCTTGTCGATTGGTTTCACCAGGTATTCGGCCGCCCCCAGGCTGAAGCCCAATTTTTTCTCGTCGACGATCGACAGGATGATCACCGGGATATCCTGGGTGGCTGGGGTTCTCTTCAGATCGAGCAGCACATTCCAGCCGTTCTTCTTGGGCATCATGATGTCCAGGGTAATGGCCACCGGCTTGATGATCCGCGCCTTCTCCACGGCGCCCTCCCCGCTCAGAAGGCCGATCACGTTATAGTCGCCGCCAATATATTTCTTGATCAGCTCAATGACCTCTGGATTGTCATCAATGGCCAGGACAGTCTTCTTCCGGGCATCTTGGCCGATTCCGTCGGCCGCTGGCCGCTGTTCCGCCTCCCTGGCCTCATACTCTTCCAGAATGAGCCGTTCGATAATCTCGCAACCCTTACAGAACTCCACCTTTTCCGGATAGGCAGCGATCTGGGTGCCTTTGCAATGGGTGCCGTAGATCAGCCAGCAGCGATGCTCCTGGCTGCCGTAAGCCGGGCAGCTGGTCTGGCCGCAATGCACATATTCCCAGCAGGTGATCGGCTTGCCGGCATACTGCGGCTCCTTCAAAAAGGTGGCCACCGGCTTGTCAAAATACTTTGCCAGCCCTTCGGCCATCATTGCTTCCACCAGCGGTTCCTCTGGCTTGTCCAGCATTTCCTTGCGCACCGGCAAAGTAAAACAGAAGCGCGAACCCCGGCCATACTCACTTTCCACCCAGATCACGCCCTTGTGCAGCACCACCAACCCCCTGGCAATACTGAGCCCAAGCCCGGTTCCTTCGTATTGCCGAATGGTGGAGACGTCGATCTGGCTGAATTTATCGAATAGCTTGCCAATGTCCTCCTGCTTGATGCCGATACCGGTGTCCACGACACAGACGTCGACGAACAGCGGCGCCTCGCCCGGTTTTATCCCCCGCAGCGAAGGACGGGCGCCGATGGTGATCGTGCCCTGATTGGTGAACTTGACCGCATTGGACATCAGGTTGATGAAGACCTGCCTGATCTTGTCCATGTCCACATAGACCATCGGCAGTTCCGGCTCGATGTTCACGACCAGATGCAAACCCTTCTTGGCCATGGGCGGCTCAAAGGTGCTAATGAACGACTCCACCAGGTCCTTAACGCTCACCTCCCGCAGTTCCAGTTCGATCTTGCCGGATTCGATCTTGGACATATCCAGGATGTCGTTGATCAACTGCAACAGATGCCGGGCGTTGTTCCCCACCTTGGCAAGGCTTTTCTCCTGTTCTTCGTTGATCTCCCCGTCAACCCGGTCCAGCATGAGATCGGTGTAGCCGATAATGGAGTTCATAGGCGTCCGGAGTTCATGGGACATGTTGGCCAGGAAGGAGGATTTCAGCCGGTCAAGCTCCCGCAGTTCGCGGTTGGCCCGCTCCAGCAGGAGGGTCTTCTCCCGCAGCATCATTGTCCTTCTGGCAACCTCCAGTTCCAGCTCCCGGCTGAACGACGAAAGCTTCTCGTACAATTTCTCGATATTTTCGAGCATCAGATTGGTATGCTGGGCGATCTCGTCCATCACATCGTTTTTGCCCAGCACCTCGGCCCTGACATGCAAATCGCCGGCCGACACGTTTGACAGGACATCGAGCAGACGATGACCCCGATCTTCGAGATAGCGGCGCTGTTCCTCCTCCTGCGCCGCGGCCCGATCGATATAACGCAGCCGTTCGGCCTCAAGCACGTCCGAGATATCCTTGCAGATCTCAACACCGCCGACCAGTGTGCCCCTAGCATCCCGCAGGGCACTGGCACTGGCCATCAACGGTGTTCGGCCGCCGTCCCGCTTGGTCATATTCACCATGATACCCTTGACCGGCCCACCGTTTTCAAAACAGTAACGGATCGGACAGGTTGTCTCGCAGATATCGCTGTTAAAAATCTCCCGGCAGGTCAGCTTCCCCTCCACCTCCTCCTTGGTATAGCCGGTAAGTTCAGCGCAGGCCTCGTTCATAAAGGTGATGACCATGTCGGTGTCGACCATGAACAATGGATCGGCAATGGCATCCTTCAGACTGTTGGCATATTCGATCTGGCTCTTGATGCTGGCGACCATGGAGTTGAAGGCATTGCCCAACACCCCTACCGCGTCGCGACTCTTAACCTGCACCGACACCGATAAATCGCCACCGGCAAGCTGCTCGGCCTTTTCGGCCAACTCGGTCACCGGCCTGGTCACCAGCCGAGCCAGCAGGAAATAGATGATGGCGATCAATGCGCCGATCCCGACGATGCTGATGCCGATCGTCCGGTTCCTGAGCGAGGCAATGGCGGCGTAAGTTTCATCGGCCGACTGGCGGACGATCATGCCGCCCAATACTTTTCGAGAGGCGCCATGGCAATGATGGCACTCCGGCTCATTGGCCATCCGGTGGATGGTGATCAGATATCTCTTGCCCTCGACCTCCTCCTCAAAAGATTTCTCATATAGAGGCTCACCGGTTGCCAGAAGCCGCTCGAGTCCGTCCAGGGCCTCCTGGTTATGAATCAGTTCGGCGACCGGCATGTTGATCCGGCTCTCGTGGGTGGCGAAAACGATCCGTTGATTGAAATCGCAGACCGCGATCTCGGCGTCTTTCAGAATCTCCTTCACATCCAGCAGCTGCTTTTCGACCGAGGCGCTGTCCCCGACTGACATGGGATGCTTGATGCCGGCATAGGCCAAGAACTTGAGTTCGCGGCCAAACGTGGTCATCCGCTCCCGGATCTGTTTCTGCTGGCTGTCCAGGCTGAGATAGATCACCACCCCCATGGCCATGGCCACGCCAACGGTGAGCGCTAGGAGGATCTTGACGCTCAGGCGCCTTGTGAAGAAATCAAAATCAAACATTCTAACCCTGCGTAGCTTGATAAGCTCTTAAGGGGCTAATGCGCCCCTCCATGGATCATGGGCTTGTACCGGAAAGCCTTGACCCGCTCCGAGGTGTGACAGGCCTCGCAGTCCTCGGTGGTAAGATGTTTCTTGATATCAGCCGGCGCCGTGGTTCTGGCGTGCAGCAGGCCAGGGCCATGGCAGACTTCACAGCCGGCGTTTTGCAAATGCGGCGTCTCCTCAACACTGACAAAGCCGCCCGGCTTGCCGTAGCCGGTGGTATGGCAGAAATAACATTTGGCAATTTCCTCGGCGGTCAGCCCTTTCTTGAGTTTTTCAATACTCTCGAACGACCGGCTTTTCTTGGCATAGGTCATAAAACTCAGGTATTCGTCCGCATGACAATCCATGCAGGCGGCGGAGCCGACATATCCCCGGCGGGCGTCGACCTCCTCGGCGCGACAGAGCTTGGGAGGTGTTACGATTGTAACGAGAAAAAATGGGAGGGAGAAAACCAGCGAAAAAATTCGGCTGGCAATCGAGGAATGACCGGTATCCATGGTACTACCTCCTTGGCGAACCTGGCCGGAGGCGCTAACAAGTCTTTTATCTTCTGGCCAGGCGTAAACGTTGGTGACGAGGATTTGCCGCCTGACTCCCTTGCGGAGCAGACAGCCTGTCTGTCAGGCCCAGAAAAACATTTATGAATCTTATTCGTAACGTCACATTAATACAACACACGGAGAATCGCCAGAACGGAATGCGGCACAAAGCCACGGACAGGAAAAAAACATTACCGCCCGCCAAGTGCGGACCAGGCTCAACCGAAGGAGCAGATATATTCGGCAATGCCCGCGGTGACCTCAATCGCAAAGGAAGAGCCGCCGGGTACGTCAAACCAGGTTCCGGCCGGGAAATCACGCCAGTCGGCCTGGCCGTCAACCCGGACCCGGCAGCCACCGGCAATGATCTCCATCCGCTCCGAGGCATCGGTGTTGAAGGTATATGACCCAGGATAGATGAGACCGATGGTCTTGCGGCTGTTGTCGGCCAGAGTGATCGTATGACTGACCACCCGGCCGTCGAAGTAGATGTTTGCCTTGCAGGTTACAGTGACATCTGCAAATCGTTCCGGTGCAATATGGCTCATGGGTTTCTCCTCATGACTGATATTTTTTTGAATTTTCCTAACTCGTCAGCAAAATCTGGTTGATCCGGCCTCACGGCCCCACGCTGGATAAATACCGGAACAGCGATATCATAATCTGCGCGGGATAGAACGTCTGGAAGGAAGCGAAGGGACACGTTGACCATGATAAGGATGTCATGGCTGCAAAAAACATCCCGCCTTGATCGATCTCTGGGGCACTGACCTGAACCATGACTAGCCCTGGTGGCAGCGGCAGTTCCCGCATTTTCCGGGTAGGTTGTACGGAGAAAGGGCATCATGAGCAGGCGGACGGATCGTGTCGGGTCGGTTGTCAGATCAGCCACCAAAGCGCGGCGGCCAGATATCTTCAATAAGCGGGCCTATCAGCAAGAGCTTACACCGTTGTCCAGAATTTGGGGACCACCGTGGCCCCTGCTGTCCATGATCAACAATCAAGATACGCTCGTTTGCGGCCACCGCCACTTGTTGTTTCTTCCGCATTGGTCAGTAGTTTCCAGCAGGATCCGGCTTCCCGGCGCCAAGCACTTCCCGGATCTTTCGAGCCAGGGTTTCCCTGGAAAATGGCTTCTGGACAAAAGCTATTCCTTCGGGGAGCACACCGCGGTGAACAATGACGTCTGCAGTGTACCCGGACATAAAAATGGTTTTGATCCCAGGCCGCAGAGTTTCAATCCTTTGCTGCAACTCCTTGCCGTCCATTGTGGGCATGATAACATCGGTCAGCAGCAGATGTATGGGCTGATCGTATTTTTCGACAAGCAGGCAGGCATCGCCAGGGGTTGCGGCCGTGAATACGTTATAACCGAGTCTTCTCAACATGGTTCTTGTCAACTCCAATATCTGCTCCTCATCCTCGACGATCAGCACGGTTTCGGTGCCGGCGAGCGACCTTCCGTTGGTGGTTTCGGAAATTTCATCGACATCTCGAAGAATTCTTGGCAGATAGATACTAAAAGTCGTGCCTTTCCCTGGTTCGCTGTACACATTAATGAACCCGTTGCTCTGCTTGACAATCCCGTATACGGTAGAAAGACCGAGGCCGGTTCCCTTACCTTCCTCCTTGGTGGTGTAGAAAGGCTCAAAGATATGTTCGCGGACCTGATCGTCCATGCCATGCCCGCTGTCGCTGAATGATAGCATCACAAATTCGCCGGGGATGAAGCCCTGATTCAGGCGGCAGTATATATCATCCAGAACTACATTGGAGGTCTCCACGGTTATCTTGCCAACCCCGTCGATGGCGTCGCGAGAATTGACCGAAAGATTGGCCAGAATCTGGTCAAACTGGGAAGGATCCATCATAACATGCCATAGGTCGACTCCGGGCACAAACACAAACTCAACGTCCTCACCGATGAGCCTTTTCAGCATCTTCCTTAAGGATTCTATTGAATGATTCAGATTCAGCACCCTGGGATTGATGATCTGTTTTCTGGCAAAAGTCAGCAGCTGTCGTGTCAGATCTGCCGAGCGCTTTCCAGCCTTGGAAATCTCCTGAAGTTCCTTGTAAAGCGGATCAAAGGGATCAAGGCTGGACAGAGCCATGCCAGCATAGCCGATGATAACGCACAGCATGTTGTTGAAATCATGCGCCACGCCGCCGGCAAGCCTGCCCACCGCCTCCATCTTCTGCGCCTGGAGCAGCTGCTTTTCGGCTTCCAGCAGATCTGCTTCGGCCGTCCGGCGGGCGAGGCTAACGGCAATGCTGGCCGCCAGTCTTTCGAAGAATTGAATCGTTTCGGCGTTGAACACATTCCGGCGGCTGTCGTTCAACTGAAGAAGACCAATGACCCCCGCCCCGGTCCGCAGGGGAATCAACGCCACGGATTCGTACCCCTCGCGGTTGCAGCGATTCCGCATCATGGTCTGCCAGTCTTCTTCCTTGATCGCGGCAAGGAGATCGCTGGTGCTGTTGGTCCAGAAGGAGCCCCCCTTGGTAAAGAATGATTTTGTAGGATCGGTTCCCCCGCTGATGACCTTGCCGCACATGCATTCGAGGACAGGTTTGCCATATCCATCACGAAGAATGCCCCCATCCTGATCGCGGGCGCAAAGCTTTGCCTCCGACTCCACAAATTCACGCGAAAAGCCGGTTGCCTGATAGTACGGGAAATTCTCGCCATCTTTCAAGCGAAGGCCAACAGCCTCGATGCCGGAGAACTCCCTGATCAAATTAATGACTGCATGGACTGCCTCGAGCTGCCTGGCCGGCTGGTTCAGGATGGCCAGGACCTGCGTTGCGCCGGCCTGCATTGTTTTTTCATGCTGCAACTCCTTAAATATTTTTTCCCGTTCCAGCCTGGCCTTGAGCACCGGAGCAACAACGCTGCCGATGGTTTCCAGCATTTCCAGGTCTCTCTCGGTATAGGCGGTTTTTTTGTTGGCAACCAGGAACAGGCCGATCACCTCATCGCTGTGCTGGATGGGCATAGAAATGTGCCGTTCAAGTTCGATGTGACCCTTTGGCGTGCGGGTAGACTTCTCATTCTTACAGATGGTCTTCTTTCCCAGAATCGCCCGGGACCAGCTGCTGTCGCCCCAGGTTTTTCTCGGAAAGACAAGCTGCTTGTCCGTAACCTGGCACTGATCCCAGAAGTGCCGCGTCATTGATGGGATAATCACCCCACCCGTCTCGTCAATGTATCCGAACACTCCAAGCGGACTCCCCATTATTTCGAGGACGGTGTCCAGAACATCAGCATACATTTGATCATCCGGCACGGTGAGGAAAACCTCATTAATCCTGTTGCGGACCGCCAGGTTCCTTTCAGCAATTTTTCGCTCGATGATTTCTCCCACAAGGTTTGCTGATGTATGCAGGCGCTTTTTGGCGATATCGATTATGAACGCCGGCCGATGCTCATACGACGAGGCCAGCCGCAGGAGTTCATCTTTGTCCACCTTGTAGTTCTTGGAAATTTCTTCAAGCTTGCTAATGTCCGTTGGGGGAGGGCCAAAGCTGAAATTCATGACACCGAAAATGTTTTTCCCTGCCCGGATGGGAACCGCATAGAGGCGCAGACCGCAAAGGCATTCACTCTCAAACGAGTGGCCGCTCTCGATGCAGACTAATGACGCATTCGTCCAGCAGCATTCATGGCAGAGCCACTTGCCGCTGGCTATTGCTTCCCTGTTGTCCGGAGTACCGCACAGATCTCGAGAGGCCTGATCAAGTCGCCCGCACCATCCGGACGAGAGAATACGAAGGGCATAATCGCCGTTTTTTTCATAAATTGCCCCGGAAGTCCCCATCAGTTGGAGATAGTCTTCGGCAATCTCGGCAAGAAGGTCCGTACCGACGAAATCGAGCAGCAGATGACTTGCGTTGATCCGGGCCAGATCGCCATAGGGAGCGGGAGCGTAGAGGCACGTTGGGCCGATGCTCTCTTTCAGAAGCCATTCGAGTTGCCACAGTTTTTTCTCGGTCGTGGCCAGTTTCCGTTCCCTTGCCAATTCTTCGACAGCCCTCATAACTATTGTAGGCAGTGCATCGATAAAATCGACATCCTTGACCAGATAATTCCTGGCGCCGAGCTTCATCATCGCAACCGCTATCTTTTCGTCGCCATGGCCGGTCATGATGATAAAGGGAACCAGCTTTTGCTTGGCAGCGAGCATTTCCACGACATCCTGGCCGTTCATGTCCGGCAGCTGATAATCCAACAGCATGACACCCTGAAAACCGCCAAACACTCTGGCGGCTGCCTCCTTGCCAGTGAGGACGCCATCGGCCTGCAGACCTTCCTTGCGCAGTTTCTTGATAATCAGATGATTCAGCCCCTCGTCATCCTCAACCACCAGCACCGGTATGCTTTTTTCAATGGGATCATTTATGGTTTTCATGTGTATCCCTTCAACATCCTATATTATTTCGCCGTTGATGCGGGGAACCTCGACAACCATCAGAAAAAGACCAAGCTGGTGGATGGCTCGCATAAACTGCTCAGAGTCAATGGGCTTGGTGATGTAATTGCTGCAGCCCAGCGCATGGCAGCGGTCGATCTCGCGCGGGTCATCGGTAGTGGTGACCATGATGACCGGGATCTTACGGAGATTCTCATCCTCCTTCACCTGCCGCAGGACCTCGACGCCGTCTGTCTTGGGCATGCGGATATCAAGCAGCAGGATGTATGGCGTCTCCGGCAACCGGTGCGGTCCTTCACCCTTAAGGGACAAAAAATCCAGAATCTCCTGGCCGTCTTTGAAATGAATAATTAAATTGGTGATCCCGGCCCGTTGAAGATTTTTCCGGATAAGGGCGGCATGGCCCTCATCATCCTCGGCAACGAGAATCGTCACTTCTTTTTTCATGTTTTTCTCCCTGATGTTTCGCTCATCCCGGAAACCGTAGAGTTATCTTGCAACCCTGTCCCAACTCCGAGACCATGGTTACGGTTCCCCGGTGCATTTCCATGATCTTGCGGACAATGCTCAATCCCAGCCCATCGCCTTTTGTCCTGCTGGGGTCCAGCCGGTAAAACAGTTCAAAAACCTTATCTTGATGACCAGGTGCAACCCCGATCCCGTTGTCTTCCACCCGATAAACGTACCAGTCACCTTCCTTTTGACCTGTGATCTTGATCCATTCCGGTCGATTTTGGTCGCAATACTTAAGACTGTTATCGATCAGATTGGCAAAAACCTGATTGATCCTGGCGGCATCCCCCATGCATGGGGGCAGATCCGAGATCTCCAGGCGCGCCCCGGTCTCTTTGATCTGGTACTCAAAGCTGACGGCCACCTCGGCAAGCAGGGCATTCATGTCGATCTCCTTGACCTCAGAGATTGCCCGCCCCAGCCGTGAAAATTTCAACAGCCCGGCCAGCAGGGTATCCATCTTGGTAATGCCAGTCCGGATATAGCGCAGGGACTCCGGAATGTCCTTGTCCAGGCACCTGGACAGGATCTCCTGATGTTCCGCTGCAAGTCTTGCGTCCTTCAGGACAGCGGTCAGGTCGGCAAGCGACTGTTCCAGTTCTCTGCTGAAACCCTGCACATTTACCAGCGGTGAGCGCAGGTCATGGGAAGTGATGTAGACGATCTGTTCCAGTTCCTTGTTTTTTTCAGCCAGCCTGGCTTCAGCCTGGAGGCGTTCGGCGATTTCGCGTTCCAATTCATTGCGCGAGGCGGTGGTTCTTCGCAAGCTTACGGTCATCTGGTTGAAGGCCGCGGCCAGATCACCGATTTCATCATACGACGTAAGGGCAACGGTATAATCGAGATCGCCCCGGCCGATGATTTCGGTTTCCCTGATCAGTTCCACCAGCGGCCGGGTGATGGAATGGGCAGTGAGCAGCGCAATGACAATGCCGAGGCCCATGAACAGAACAGCAGCGATGAGCAAGCGTTGCGTCAGGAATGATGCAGGCGCCATGATTTCCTTCAAATCATGGCTGACCATAAGGCACCATTGCAGACGGAAGGGACCGCCCTCACCCGAACGGGAAAAAGCATAAAGCTTCTGCCGGCCGCTAGCCCTGGCAATGAAATAGCCGCTGTCACCCTGTATATACTTAAAAAACTCTTCGCCTGATTGATCCTCCAGAAAACGAAAAGGATGGGCAAACCGATAAATCAGTTTGCCGTCATCGGTAAACAGCATGATTTCTGTTGTTTTAAATTTATTTTCCGTCAACTTCACCTGCCTGGCAATGATGTCCTGCAGGGAAAATATCACTTTCAGGACACCCTGAAAATTTCCATTAGGATCATTCACTCGCAACGCAAAACTGACACCGAAAGTACTGGAGTTTTCATCGTATTCAACATTACTGATAGAACTGCCCTGATCTCTGGCCGTCTTCCACCACTCTTCGTCGTCCTGCCGGTAATCGCTTGTCCTACCGGTCTGGGCGATATTCGCCCCATACCTGTTCGTTACAATAATGTCCGAGAAAACCGGGTAGGTATATATTTGTTCGGAAAAATCAAAAAATTCTTTTCGCAATTGCGTTGACAGGCGGTTGTCGATGATTGCCTTCATGAAGGGAGTTACCTCCCGAGCCGCAGTCCATTCCAGGTCTCTTTGACCGATACTATCCTCGATGTTCTCGAATCTCTCAAACTCCGCATTGGACTCAGCCAGGGTATCCAGCATGAGCTGATAATGGCTGGTGTGGAGTTTAAATTCGTTCACAAAAGAAAATATCCGCCGGTTAATTCTCTTCAAGAGAACTTCGACAAGCGTTTTGGAATCCTGGCCGATCGAGTCCTGCAGTTGTTGTTCACCGGCAGAAACCGCGTAATACGCCAAACCACCCATCAGCAGGATGACAAGAAGAAAACCGCCCGTTATTTTGGTTCCGATCGAAAATTTCATGTTCTTCGTTCAGATAATGGAGGGAGCTGATTGCCCCTTGTTCTAGCCTTGCCGGACAGAGTGGAAAGAACAGGTCGTACGAATTCGCTTGCATGGAAACGTTGCTGAGCAGGGAAATAGAGAGCAGGGGGTAGAGGATGACCGTCATCCCGCAGGTCGATAAGATGAGAGAACGGGCCGGACAAGGGGATGATAGCACCGATTTTGATCATCTCGTTTCTCCTTGTCAGGAAAAGAAGAACAATATCAATCAGGACAGACGTGTTGAACAAGCTGCGAAAAAACTTACCGTTGACGCCCTTCCCGGTCTTGATCAGCTTGTGCCATATTTTATCCCGTTCTGCTTTAGTTCTGAGCAGTTATCGGCGACGTAACATTTTCCTCTTATAATAACGCCAGAGAAATATCTAACCAAACAAATCGAGGGATGACAACTACTAAAATTGCCAGGGTCAGCGCCATGGTTAACCTACTAATATCAGACGGAAAGCCTTGCGAAGAGGGAGAAGGAAAGAGAGAGGGAAAAATTTGCCAGAAAGCACCAGGGGTTGGTTGTTTTGAGTTAAAGCCAGCTCCCTTTGTGTATATTTCCCCTGAATCCGTGAAATCCGCGCGAGAAAATGCGGTGGGCCTCAGAGATTCAGGTTTAAGGCCGGCCGTCGTTGTCTCACAGAGACAACACAGCGGCGCGACTGAAGGTTATGGCGGAACCCGCGGCCACGGCAAACCCTGCCCGGCCGGAGTCGGCGAGAATCTCCTGAAAACGGCCGGCTGTCACATGGAACTTCGGCTCGGCAACCAGCACCTTGCCGCCGGGTTTCAGCAACAGGGCAAGCTCCCGGAAGAAGGCCGCCTGGTCCGGGGTCTCATGGACCATCCAGAAGGCCAGCGCAAAATCGACCTCGCCCTTCACCCCGATGCGATCCGCGGTGCACTGGCGCGTCTCGATGATTCCCGCCACGCCGGCCCGCGCCGCCCGCCTCCGTAAGGTATCAAGCATCCGCTGTTGCAGATCCACGGCCAGAACCTTGCCCTGCGGCCCGACCAGCCTGGCGAGCCCGATGGAAAAATAGCCCATACCGCAGCCGATATCCAGCACGGTCATGCCCGGTTTTACCAGCCCGGCAAACATGATTGCCGGCCGATGAAACAGCCGACGCAGTGGGTTATCAAATGTATAGGTCAGCCACCAGGGGCAGACATGGTGTTTTTGCATCGTGAACCCTAAGAAAAATGATACAAGGCTTTCAACCTTGCAGCCATGGGAAAAAATCGCACAGCTTTTCATACAGGGCAGGAAACTGCCGCTCCAGGAAGTCCATCACCCGGTTGCGGACATTCTGCTGGCTCTCTTCCATGGACGTGGACTTGCCAGCCAACTGGCTCTCCAGCCTGGCAGCCCTTTTGCCGGGCGCCGGATGGCTCGCCAGGAAGGAATGTTTATCCCCCAGGGTTGCGAGTTTCCGCAGGGCAGCAATCGCAGCAGCCGGCTCATATCCCCTTTTCTTGAGAAAGGAAAGCCCGTAATCGTCCGCCTCTTTTTCCTCCAGTTGCGAAAATTGCGCACCCATGAGCAGTTCTGAAAAACCGCCCACCTGCGAACGGGCAAACTCGCCGACCACGCCGGTCTGGGAGGCGATGCCCTTGCGCACCGCTCTCGCCGCATAGGCAAGCTGCATTTTCTTGCGCATATGCTCCTTGGCAACATGGCCCATCTCATGGCCGATCACAAAACGCAGTTCGTCATCGTCGAGCATGTCCATCAGGCCGCTGTAAATCCGGATTGAGCCGTCCGCCATGGCAAAGGCGTTCACCTCGTCGGCCAGATAGACCTTGTAGCTGAAGCTGCGGCCGTCTTCATGAGCTTGATGGCCTACCAGGCGCTGCAGCCGGGCCGCGTATCTGTTGCCAGCGGCTGCGACCTGATGCTTACTGTCCGAATATGTCGACGCTTGCCGGGCCAAATCCTGAACCGTGGCATCCGAAAGGGTGGCCGCCTTGACGGCATCCAGCCCCGCCTCCGAGGCCAGCCGGAGGTCCGTCTCCTCGCAGCCGGTCAGACAGAACAAAAAAACGCAGCAGAGCGTGGCAAGTTGTTTCAGCATCGAATCATCCTTACTCGACCGGCAGCCGAACCGCCCGGCTGAGTCCGAATACCCGGCCCTCGCACTCCGCCAGGAAACAGACATACCCCGCCTGCCCGTCGCGGCCGAGCCCGACCGCCTCCAGCATAGGACCTGAAAAGCAGGCAAAGATGCCCTGTTTGAAGAACTCGTCCCGATGGCGGTAATCGTACAAACCTTCCAGATTGGGCGGCAGCCGGCGCCAGAGCGTATTTTTTACCGTGGGCAACGGCTCGGCCTGGAGGCCGGCCTGCAATTCAACGGGCAGGAAACGATGGCCGCAGCGCAGCCAGTCATAGGCCAGCAATTCCCGGATGAGTTCGCCATCTGACCGTGCCGCGACAAACTCGCACAAAATCGCGACCATCAGCTTCTGGGTGGCGGCCAGCTCAAAAAAGCCCTGTTGCTGGCAGACGGCGAGCAGGGACTGAAAAAAAGTAAAAACATTCTCGCCGCGGCCATGGAGATAGCGCCAGAGGCTCCGAAAAAAGCGGTTATTATAAAAGGCCTCCACGCACTCGCCAAACCAAAAAAGTTCCGCCAGGGCGGCGCCATCCAGCCAGCGATTGGCCATGACCTCATAGGGCGGTTCCTCGCAGACCGCCAGTTCAAACTCCGTTTCCGACCGGCCCATGGGGGTGTCGGGCAGCACCTTGAGCAGGCCCATCTGCATGTAATGGGGCCGCAGCGCGAACACCTCGTTAAAAGAAGCGGCAAAGGTGGCAGCGGTCTCGTACGGCAGACCAAGGATCAGATCAACATGCAGATGAATGGCGTCAAGAGCCGCGAGCCGGCTGATGGCGGTCCGCGTCTTTGGCAAGTCCATGTTGCGATTGATGGCGGACAGGGTCTCCGGATTGGTCGACTGGATGCCCAACTCAAACTGGAACCGGTTGACCGGCATCCCTTCAAGAAAGGCGAGCATCTCGTCGGTGAAGCGGTCGGGCGCCATCTCAAAGTGGAACAGGGTAGCGGGATCGGCCGTGTCGAGCAGGAAACGCCAGATCGCCAAAGCCCGGGCCGGCCGGTCGTTAAAAGTGCGGTCCACGAAACGGACCACCTTGGGCCGGTGCCGGAGGATTGCTGCCAGTTCCGCCTGTACCTGGTCGAGTTCCTTGTACCGCACCCCGGGCCGGGCCGCGGACAGACAGTAGCTACAGGCAAACGGACAGCCACGGGAAGACTCGTAATACACATGGCGGTTGCACAGGTCGCCGGAAAAATCGCTCTCCAGGTAGGGCGAGACAAAGGGGTACGCCCGGGAATCAGCCACAGTAGCAAAACTCCCGTACAACTCCCGCATGCGGTCCCGAACAAGATCTTCGTAAAAATCATCGCTCAACCCCTCCACCTCGCCCAGGACCACGCTGCAGCGGGCCGGCAGCCAGGAAGCCTGCTCCCTGGAAAAGAGATAGGGCGCCTGGGGACCGCCCAGAACGATGCGCGTCTTGGGCAGAAGTTTGACAAGATCGACCACCAGCCGCCTAACATAGCGGCTGTTCCAGATGTAGACCGAGAAGAAAACAGCAGCCGGTTCTCCAACGGCGAGCCGCTGCAGGGTGGCGAAGTAAGGATCATTGATGGTCAACTGCAGCATTTCTACCTGCAACTCTGTAAGATGCGCACGCAACTCCTGGCGCACATGAAAGAGCGCGAGGCACGAATGCGAATACCGGGCATTGAGCGCCGCCAGCCTGATCATCGTACTCCTCCGGCCGTTGACCGGCCCAGCCGCAAGGGACCACCGTGACTCTCTCTCAAAAAAAGCAACGTACTCTTCCCTGTTTTTATACCGGCCACCGTGACATGCGGCCGGTTCCTGCTTACTGTCTGTTTCATTATTCCCGAATCCAAAGTACCATTAGCACTGACAGATTCAATGCGAGCCTCAAAAATGTCCCTGCTCAGCTGGATAGTCTGTAGGTATTTAGGCTATTAGCAACTGAATAATGCCAGAGATTGTACGCGTTGCACCCTTATCCTCGATTGTTTTTTGCTAACGGACTACAGTCTAACAGTCTAAGCAACCTGAGTAGTTACAAAAATATATAGCATATCTTTTCAGGATACCCTATGAAGTTACCAATATCTCTTGCCGTCTGTTCTCCCCTGCTCTTCTGCTCTCTGCTTGCCATGACTCTATCGACTGTTAATCCGGCCACCGTGCTGGCCGAAGGCCCGGGCATCCCAACCCAGCAGCTTGCCCTCCGCTTTGATACGGCAGACCACCGTCTAACCGCCGCAGCCCGGATCGTGCTGCCGGCCGGCCGCGGCACCGCCCTGCATCTGGACGGGCTCGAGATCATTGCCATCACGATTAACAACGAACCCGGCGCGGCGGTTCCCGAAAACCACATCCTGGAGATTGCCGCCGCAGCAAAGGAACAGGAAATCATCATCGACTACCAGAAAACCGCGCCGCCCGCCGGGCAAAACGCCCTTGATCTGATCAGCCCGGACGGCATCACCCTCACCGGCTTCTGGCTACCGGTCCCGGACGAGGATATGCTTTTCTCGCTCACCGCCGATCTGCCGGCCGGCTTTAGCGCGGTCTCCGAGGCCGACGAGGGCATCACCCCGCCGACCGCCGCAAGCGGTGGAGAAACCAGGGTGTCGTTCCGCTGCCCGCGTCCCACCCGGGCCATCAACTTCGTGGCCGGCCCCTACCGGGTGCATGAAGAAAGCTTGGGCAACGGCAAAACCCTGGCCAGCTACTTCTTTGCCGAAGACGACGAGCTGTCCGCCGGCTACCGGAACGCGGCCCGCCGCTATCTGGAACGCTACGAAAAACTGCTGGGCCCCTACCCCTATCAGCGCTTTGCCATTGTCGAAAACCGGCTGCCCACCGGCTATGCCATGCCGGGTTTCACCTTGCTCGGCCAGGCCGTGGTCCGACTGCCCTTTATCACCGAAACCTCGCTGGGCCATGAGGCCCTGCATGCCTGGTTCGGCAACAGCGTCCAGGTGAAGCCCGATGAGGGCAACTGGGCCGAAGGGCTCACCGCCTATTTAGCCGACCACGCCTTTGCCGCTGATGAGGGCCGCGACCAGGTTTTCCGCAAGGAGCAGCTGATCAAATATCAAAGCTACGTGCCGGCCGCCAGCCCCATGACCCTTGCGCAGTTCGGCGGCGCCGAGGATGCTTCGGCCGAACGGGAGACGGTCCGGGCGATCGGTTACAGCAAGGCGGCCATGGTCTTTCATATGTTGCGAAAAAAAGTGGGCGACGAGGCCTTTTATCAGGCCCTGCGCGATTTCTATGCCAGGATGAAATTCAAGCATGCCGGCTGGTCCGATCTGCGGGTCAGTTTCGAAGATGCCTCCCATCAGGATCTTGCCGGGTTCTTTGAGCAGTGGCTGACCAGGCCCGATATCCCTGTCCTTACCGCCAAGGAAATCAAACTCATTGAGGAAGAGGGCCGGCCGCTCCTCTCCTTCAAGCTGGTGCAGTCGAACAAAACGCCCTTTCAGCTGACCGTGCCGGTCAGCATCACCGTTGGCCAGGATAAACTTACCAGACAGATACCAGTGACCGACGCCGAGACAGCGGTCGAGATGCCATTTGATTCCCCGCCCACCGAGTTGGTCATCGATGGAGAATACGACCTTATGCGCCAGCTTACCCCGCCCGAGTTGCCGCCCACCTGGTCTCGTTTTGCCGGTGCTGCCAACAAGATCGTTGTGGTCGATAAAAATATTAATGCCGACATCTTCAAGCCCTTTCTTGAGCTGCTGACAACAATGGAGTGCAAGGTGCTGCCCGAAGAGCAGGCAACCAGCAGTGAACTCGCCAAAGGCTCGGTCATTTTCCTGGGCACCGGGGGCGCTACCAGCCGGGCACTTTTCGCCAGACCGGCCCACCCGGACCAGGGTTTCACCGTTGATGTCCGCACCAACCCGCTGAATCCGGCCGAGGTGGCGGTCTTGGTCGCGGCCCAATCCCAGGAGCAGGTGACAAAGGGCGTTACCAAGCTGGCCCACTACGGCAAATACGGTTTTCTGCATTTTAAGGACGGCCGCATCCAGGACAAACAGATTGCCGCAACCGAAAACGGCCTGCGTTTTGATCTGGATTCGCAGCCCAAAGGCATGGCAACCAGCCAGGCCATGCCATTTTCCGAAGTGGTCGACAAACTGTCGACAAGCCGCGTGCTCTATGTGGGCGAAAACCACACGAGTTACGAGGATCACCTGCTGCAGTTGCGCCTCATCCGAGCCCTCTACGAACGCGATCCGCAACTGGCCATCGGCATGGAAATGTTTCCCCGCGCGGCGCAGTCGGCGCTGGACGACTATACGGCCGGCCGCATCGATGAAAAAACCTTCCTGAAAAAATCAGCCTACTTCAAGGTGTGGAGCTTTGATTACCGGCTCTACCGGGAGATCATCAATTTCGCCCGACGCCATCAGCTCCCGGTTATTGCCTTAAACCTGGACCGCGACGTAGTCAGTGCGGTGTTCAAGACCGGCGACACCAACACCCTTGCCGCCGAAGCCAGGGAAGAGCTGCCTGCCGATCGGGACCTGGACATACACGGCTACCGTGGCCGGATCGAGACGGCGTACCAGATGCATGCCGGCCAGAGAAGCGACGAGAAGTTCAGCGGTTTCCTGCAGGCCCAGGCCCTGTGGGATGAAACCATGGCCGAGACCGCAGCCGACTATCTCCGCGACCATCCTGCCGAGAAGCTGGTGATCATTGCCGGCCAGGGCCACGTCAACAAGGAATCCGGCATCCCGCCGCGCCTTGCCCGGCGCTTGAGCGCAAGCCAGACCGTGGTCGTCAATGCCAGCGGCGCGGACAGCGATCCGGCCGCAACCGACTTCCAATTCTTCTCGCCGCCTGTCGAACTGTCGCCGCCGCCCCTGCTTGGGGTGCAGCTGGCCGAACGCGAGGGAAAAGACGGGGTCACCGTAGCCGAACTCAGCCCGCACGGCCAGGCCGAAAAGGCCGGCCTCCGGGCCAAAGACATCATCCTGGCCATTGACGATCAAACGGTCACGGAAATCGGCGATGTAAAAATCGCCATGCTCTACAAGGAAAAAGACACTTCGGCTAAGGTGCGAGTCAGACGACTCCACACTATTCTGCCGGACGAGGTTCTGGAGTTCGAGGTAAGCCTCAAGCGGCAGCCAAGCCCGCACTGAGTGCGTTCTCTGATGAAGTTCCGGCAGATAATGCCGGAATGCTCGCGCCAACCGAGGCCGACCTATCGGGCATCCCGGATCGCCTCGGCCAGCCGGACGGCCTGCCGGCTCTTGGCCACATCGTGGACCCGGATGATCGACGCGCCGTTCATGGCGCAGAGGGCGGAGATCGCGGCGGTAGCCACATCCCGGTCGGCAGCGGTCTCGATGTCCAGGATCTTGCCGATGAAGGCCTTGCGGGAATGGCCGATCAGCAGGGGACATCCCAGCCCGCGGAAGGCAGCCAGGTTGTTGAGGATGGTCAGGTTGTGGGCCACGGTCTTGCCGAAGCCGATGCCCGGATCGAGGATAAAACGTGAGCGGTCCACCCCGCGCTCTGCCGCCCAGGCCAACCGCTCTTCGAAAAAAGTACTGATCTCCGCCACCACGTCTTCATACTGCGGGTCGACCTGCATGTCTTTTGGTGCGCCCTGCATGTGCATGATCACAACCGGCACCCGGGTAGCGCGGATCAGATCGATCATGGCCGGATCGAAACGCAGGGCGCTGATGTCGTTGATGAGATCAGCGCCGGCGGCCAGGGCCTGCTCGGCCACGGCCGCCTTGGTGGTATCGATGGAGATCGGGATGGTGTGTTGTCGGCGGATGGCGGTGATGGCGGGAATAACCCTGGCCAGTTCTTCCTCAACCGGCACCGGGCGGGAAAAGGGCCGCGACGACTCGCCGCCCACGTCGATGATATCGGCCCCGGCCGCAACCATGGCCTCGACCTGATTAGAGATAGCGGCTTCGGTTGTGAATCGGCCGCCGTCCGAGAAGGAGTCGGGCGTCACGTTCACGATGCCCATGATCCGTACCCGGTTGGCATCGGGCTGCTGCTGTACGCTCATTCCCGCCGATGAAGAATCAATTTTGATGAGGCCGAAAGTTTACCGGTGGATTGCCGGCCGCGTGATGAAAAATCAGGCCGGCTCCGTGTTTTGGGCTGCCTCGGCGCTGCCGGTTGCCACCTCCGCCACCTCCGCCACCGCTGTGGACGGCTCGCCCTGCTTCGCTGACTCCACCGCGATCATCGCCTCGATATCCTCCAGCACAACGGTCTCCTTTTCAAGGAGCATTTTGGCCAGGGCCCGCAGCAGATGAATATTTTCCGACAGGATCTGCTTGGCCGTCTCCATGGCCCCGAACACCATCTCCCGGACCTCCTCGTCAATCTTGACGGCGGTCGCCTCGCTATAATCACGATGCTGGGCGATCTCGCGGCCGAGGAATATATGTTCCTCCTTCTTGCCGAAGCTGAGCGGCCCCATCGTATCACTCATGCCCCACTCGCAGACCATCTTGCGGGCAAGGTTGGTGGCCTGCTCGATATCACTGCCGGCGCCGGTGGTGATCTCGCCGAAAACCAACCACTCGGCCATCCGGCCCCCCAGCAAGATACAAATGCGGTCGATCAGATAGGGTTTGGCATAGGTGTGTTTCTCGTTGATCGGCAGCTGCTGGGTGACGCCGAGGGCCCGGCCGCGCGGAATGATGGTCACCTTGTGGATCGGATCGGTGCCCGGCAGCAGCCTGGCGACCAGGGCATGGCCCGCCTCGTGGAAGGCGGTGATCTCCTTGTCCTTGTCGGTGATGATCATGCTGCGCCGTTCCGCCCCCATCATGACCTTGTCCTTGGCCAATTCCAGATGTTTCATGGTGACCTGGTCACCGCCACCTCGGGCTGCCAGCAAGGCAGCCTCGTTGACCATGTTCTCCAGATCGGCGCCGGAAAAACCCGGACAGCCACGGGCCAGTACCGCCAGATTGACATCGTCGGCCAGCTTGGTCCGCTTGCCGTAGATGCCGAGGATCATCTCCCGACCCTTGACATCCGGGACCGGCACAATCACCTGCCGATCAAAACGTCCCGGCCGGAGCAGGGCCGGATCAAGGACATCCGGCCGATTGGTGGCGGCGACGATGATCACCCCTTCACTTGACTCAAAACCGTCCATCTCCACCAGGAGCTGGTTCAGGGTCTGCTCCCGCTCGTCATGGCCGCCCCCCAGACCGGCGCCACGATGCCGGCCCACCGCGTCGATCTCGTCGATAAAAATGATGCAGGGCGCATTCTTTTTGCCCTGGGTAAAGAGGTCTCGTACCCGAGAGGCGCCGACGCCGACAAACATCTCCACAAAATCGGAGCCGCTGATCGTAAAAAACGGCACCTCGGCCTCGCCGGCAATGGCCCTGGCCAGCAACGTCTTGCCAGTTCCGGGTGAGCCTGCCAGCAGCACCCCCTTGGGGATCCGACCACCCAGACGGGTAAACTTCTGGGGATCCTTGAGAAAATCGATGATCTCGGACAGTTCTTCCTTGGCCTCGTCAATGCCGGCCACATCCTTGAACGTCACCTTGGTGCCGCCCGCCTCCAGCAGCTTGGCCCGGGTCTTGCCAAAGGACATGGCGCCGCGGCCGCCGCCCATCTGCATCTGGCGCATAAAGAAAATCCAGACGCCGATCAACAGCAGCATGGGGAACCAGGAAACCAGAATGGAGACATACCAGGGCGTGTCTTCCTTCTGCTTGACGTTGATATCGACATTGGCCTTGCGCAGAAGCGGGATCAATTCCGCATCGGCCGGGATGACGGTTCGAAAGGCCGTGCCACCTCGCAGGGTACCGGTAATCACGTCGTTCTCGATAACCACCTGTGAGATGGCATCCGACTCAACATTCGTCAGAAATACGCTGTAGGTGATCTCTTCATGCTGGGGCTGTGGCCTGTTGAAAAGGTTGTACAGCAAAACCATGGTCAACCCGATCACCAGCCACATGCTTAAATTTTTATAAAACGAGCTCAAGAACAACCTCCAATAATCTGTGCCAGCATAATGGCAAATGGAATCAACAGGTCCCGGCCCCGGCACACGGCGACCGACGGCAGGATGTATTTAACCATAAGAACCGCGGAAGAAAAAGTCTAAAGAATACAATCCCACTGAAAACCAGGGAAATTCACATAAACTGCCAGCCTGCCCTGCGCTCTATCCAATCCAGCGGAGCTGGATAAGTCCCTTAACACCATGAACACCCGCATGCGACTAGCGCAATCCTTATGATTCTGCACGCAACCTGTCAACAAACAACACCTAACTCCGATAAACGAGATAAATACCTTCACGAAATAATATGCTGCCAAAACCACGCAGAATATTATTTCTAAGGTACGAAGGGACTAAAATATTCCTGAACCGCCTTTGCCTCCATGGTGTTGTTCCGCAGGGCCTCAATGGCCACCACCATGGATACGGCCCCGGAAACAGTGGTCGAATAGGGCAGATGATAATCCAGAGCGCTCCGGCGGATGGAGTAGGAATCTTCCGTGGTCCGCGAACCCATCGAGGTGTTGATGATCCACTGGATCTGCTTGTCCTGGACCTTGTCAAGGATATGGGGCCGGCCCTCGGAAATCTTGTTGACCTTGGTGCAGGCCAGCCCGTGTTCGCCTAGATAGGCTGCTGTACCGGCGGTGGCGCAGACGCTGAAGCCAAGGGCGAGCAACCGCCTGACCATCGGGATAATGGCCGGCTTGTCCGCGTTGCGGACGCTGACCAGCACATTACCCTCCTTGGGCAAACGCTGACCGGCAGCCCACTGCGCCTTGGCAAAGGCGAGGCCAAGGTCGTCGTCCATGCCCATAACCTCACCGGTGGATTTCATTTCCGGACCGAGCAGGGTATCGACATTGGCAAACCGATCAAACGGGAAAACCGCCTCCTTCACTGCCCAGTGGCGGACCACCACCTCGGTGGTCAGGCCGAGTTCGGCGAGTTTGGCGCCGAGCATCACCTTGGTGGCCAGCTTGGCGAGCGGCACGCCGGTGGCCTTGCTCACGAACGGCACGGTCCGCGACGCCCGGGGGTTCACCTCCAGCACATAGAGGGTGTTGTCCTTGACCGCGAACTGAACGTTCATCAGGCCGATGACGTTTAATTCCCGGGCCATGGCCCGGCTGGCGCTTTTGATCTCCTCGATCATGGCCGGCGACAGGGAATGGGGCGGCAGCACGCAGGAAGAATCGCCGGAATGGATGCCAGCCTCCTCGATATGTTCCATGATGCCGCCGATGATTGTGGTCTCGCCGTCGGAGATCGCATCGACATCCACCTCGATGGCGTCCTTTAAAAATTTATCGACCAGCACCGGATGCTGCGAGGAGACGACAATGGCCGAATCCATGAACTGCCGGATGCCCTTTTCGTTGTAGACGATGCGCATGGCCCGGCCGCCGAGAACGTAGGAGGGCCGCACCACCACCGGATAGCCGATCCGCTCGGCAACGGCCAGGGCCTCCTCTATGGTGCGGGCCGTGCCATTGGCCGGCTGCAGCAGATTAAGCTTCTGCAGGAACTGCTGAAACCGTTTCCGGTCCTCGGCACGATCGATGGAGTCCGGCGAGGTGCCGATAATGGGCACGCCAGCCGCGGCCAGCGACACGGCGAGATTCAAGGGGGTCTGTCCGCCGAATTGGACAATGACGCCATCCGGCTTCTCGCGCTCGATGATATTCAGCACATCCTCGCGGGTCAAGGGCTCAAAATAAAGCTTGTCCGAGGTATCGTAGTCGGTGCTCACCGTCTCCGGGTTGCTGTTGACCATGATGCTCTCCACCCCCATCTCCCTGAGGGCAAAAGAGGCATGCACGCAGCAGTAGTCAAACTCGATGCCCTGGCCGATCCGGTTGGGGCCGCCGCCTAAGATCATCACCTTGCGCCGGTCGCTCGGCCGGAACTCATCCTCGGTCTCGTAGGTTGAATAGAAATAGGGCGTATACGCCTCGAACTCGGCGGCGCAGGTGTCGACCAGCTTAAAGACCGGCTTCACGGCCTGCTGACCGCGCAGTTCCCGGATATCGTGCTCGGAGGTGCCGGTGAGATGGGCGAGCTGACAGTCGGAGAAGCCCTGCTGCTTGGCCTTGCGAAGCAGATCCCGGCCCAGACCATTGAAACCGGCCACCCGGATCTCTTCTTCGGTATCCACCAACTGACTTAGATTGTGCAGAAACCAGGGATCAATCGCGGTCAGTTCGGCCAGTTGCTCAACGCGCATGCCCCGCTTCAGAGCCTCGTAGATATGAAACACCCGTCGCGAGTTGGGGATCGTAAGGCCGCGCTCCAGTTCGACGTCGTCAAGCCCGGCGAGATCGTCCTTGCCGTCGGCGCCGAAACCCATGCGGCCGATCTCCAGGGAGCGCATGCCCTTCTGGAAAGCCTCCTTGAAGGTCCGACCGATGGCCATGGTTTCACCCACCGATTTCATCGAGGTGGTGAGGACGTCCTCGGTCTCCGGAAATTTTTCAAACGTCCAGCGCGGAATCTTCACCACGCAGTAATCAATGGTCGGCTCAAAGGCGGCATAGGTTTCCCGGGTGATGTCGTTGGGAATCTCGTCAAGGGTATAGCCCACGGCCAGCTTGGCGGCGATCTTGGCGATGGGGAAACCGGTGGCCTTGGAGGCCAGGGCCGAACTGCGGGAGACCCGCGGATTCATCTCGATGACCATCATCTCGCCATCCGCCGGGTTGACCGCGAACTGCACATTGGAACCGCCGGTCTCTACCCCGATCTCACGCATGATGGCGATGGAGGCGTTCCGCATCTCCTGGTATTCCCGGTCGGTCAGGGTCTGGATCGGCGCGACGGTGATCGAATCGCCGGTATGCACGCCCATGGCATCCATGTTTTCGATGGAGCAGATAATGACCACGTTATCCTTCCGGTCGCGCATCACTTCGAGTTCGTATTCCTTCCAACCCAACAGACTGCGCTCCAGCATGACCTCGGTGTTGAGGCTCAGGTCAAGACCGGACGCCACCATGGTCGCCAGCTCCTGCAGGTTGTAGGCAACCCCGCCGCCGGTACCACCCAGGGTGAAGCTGGGCCGGACGATAATCGGAAAACCAATCCGCTCGCCCGCCTCCTTGGCTTCCTCCAGGGTATGGACAATGGCGCTCTCCGGCACCTTCAGGCCGATTTTCTGCATGGCATCCCTGAACTCCTCCCGGCCTTCCGCCTTGCGGATGACCTTGATATCGGCGGCCAGCAGTTCCACGCCGTATTTTTCCAGCACCCCCATCTCCGCCACCCGGATGGCCAGGTTCAGGCCGGTCTGGCCGCCCAGGGTCGGCAGCAAGGCATCCGGCCGCTCCCGCTCGATGACCTTGGCGACCATTTCCGGCGTCAGAGGCTCGACATAGGTCCGGTCGGCCAGTTCAGGATCGGTCATAATGGTGGCCGGATTGGAGTTGATCAGCACCACTTCGTAGCCCTCCTCCCGGAGGGCCTTGACCGCCTGGGTTCCGGAGTAGTCGAACTCACAGGCCTGACTGATGATGATAGGGCCGGAGCCAATGATCAGTATCTTCTTGATGTCGGTTCTTTTTGGCATAATCTCTGTCTTGCAATTGCTCGTTGGTCAGGATTTTATATGTGCAGCACTTTTATTTCATCATATCGATAAAACGGTCAAACAGATACAGGGCGTCATGGGGCCCGGGCGCGTTCTCCGGGTGGTACTGCACGGAAAAAACCGGCAGCCGCCGGTGCCGCATGCCTTCAACGCTGTTGTCATTCAGGTTCACATGGGTCAACTCCACCAGATCCGGATCAAGGCTCTGCATGTCAACGCAGAAGCCATGATTCTGGGAGGTAATTTCTATCCGGCCCGTACCCAAATCCTTGACCGGCTGGTTGACGCCCCGATGGCCGAATTTCAGTTTGTAGGTGGTGCCGCCGAAGGCAAGCCCAAGAATCTGGTGGCCGAGGCAGATGCCGAAGACGGGCTTTTTGCCGAGCAGAGCCCGCACCGTCTCCACTACTCCCGGTACGCCGGCCGGATCGCCGGGGCCGTTGGAGAGAAAGACACCGTCCGGTTGCATGGCCAGAATCTCATCCGGCCCGGTTGTGGCCGGCACCACCTGCACCCGGCAGCCTCGCGCGGCCAGTAGCCGCAGCTGGTTGTACTTCAGGCCGTAATCCAGGGCCACCACCCGATGTTTCCCCGGTCCGGCCGTAGCAAAATCACACCCCGGCCGCGGCTGCTCATCGCTCCAGCCGTAAGGCTCCGGGCAAGTGACCTCACGCACCAGATCCCGGCCCACCAGACCGGGGGACTCCTGGGCCTTTCGCACCAACGCGGCGGGATCGAGAGTAAGGGTGGAAACCACGCCCTTCATGGCGCCAGCAGTCCGGATGTGCCTGGTCAGGGCGCGGGTGTCGATCCCCTGTACGCCAAGGATACCGTACGCTTTCAAAAAATCGGCCAGATTGCCGGTAGCCCGGTAATTGCTGGGAATGGCGTTGTACTCTTTGACCAGAAAGGCCTCGGGTTGCACCCGCTCCGACTCCATATCTTCGGGATTGACGCCGTAATTGCCGATCAGCGGATAGGTCATGGTGACGATCTGGCCCTTGTAGGACGGATCGGTCAGAACCTCCTGATAGCCGGACATGCCGGTGTTGAATACAATCTCGCCGGCTGCCTCGCCAGGACCGGTAAAGGACTCTCCCTCAAAAATTGTGCCATCTTCCAGGGCGACAAGTGCTTTCATAAACCTTCCTGTATAATTGTGGTTCTGTAAAAATCCGACCAGTTACTGCGGCGGGAGCACCCCGACCAGGGCCGCCTGCCGCCGGGCCGAGCCCTGCTGCGCCCTGGCAATCGCTCCGGCCCGCCTGCCGGCCGCCCGATATTCTTCCTGGTGCTCAACAAAATATCTGATCAAACTGGCCAATTCCTCAGGGCCGGCAACCGCAAACCCGGCCTGCACCGACTCTAGCAGCCGCGCGGCGTCGGCAAAATCCTCCATGCTCGGCCCATAAAATACCGGCTTGTCGTGGACCGCCGCCTCCATGATATTGTGGCCGCCGCGGGGCACAAGGCTGCCGCCGCAGAAGACATACGTGGCCACGCCGTAGAGGGCGGCCAACTCGCCGATTTCGTCAACCAGAACAACGTCCCGGCTGCGACCGCGCCCCTTGATCCGGCTCAACCGCTCAAAGCCGCCAGACTGTCCGGCCAGCAGCGCCTCAACCTCCGGCAGGCGCCGCAGATGCCGGGGGGCAACCACCAGGACCAGCCGCTGCAGCCTGGCATCTTTCCGCAACTCGTTCACAACCGAAAGCAGCAGTGCCTCTTCGCCGGAATGGGTACTGCCGGCTACCAGCAGCGGTACATCGCCGGCCGGATTCAGCCATTGCCGATAGTTCTGTTGCCCGGCTGCCGGAAAAGAAGCCACGGCCAGATCATACTTCGCGTTGCCAAGCACGAAGACCTTGCCCGGGTCAGCTCCCAGGGCGATATAGCGGTCGGCATCAGCGGCACTGATCACGGCAATCGCCGAAAAATCGGCGAGAATCTGCCGCATGAGGCGCCGGACCAGAAGGTAGCGCGTAAACGATCGCGCCGACAGCCGGCCATTCAACAGAACAAGTTGGACACCCTGGCTTCCGGCCTGCCGGAGAATGAGCGGCCACAGTTCGGTCTCCAGACAAATATAGATGGTCGGCCTGACGAGCCGCAGCACCCGGCCGACGATGCCGGCCAGATCAAATGGCGCATAAAAACACCGGATCTCCGGCCCCAGTTGCCGGCGGGCCATCTCCATCCCCCGAGCAGTCATGACCGACAAAAAAAACCCGGCAGCCGGCAAGACGTTTTGCAGCTCCGGTAGGAGCGCCCTGGCCAGTTGCACCTCGCCGACCGAGGCGGCATGCACCCAGACCCTGACCGGCCACTCACCCTGCAGCACCGCCCGGGGCAAAAACCCGAAACGCTGCCCGAGCCCTTCTAGGTATTTACCGGAAACAAGGCTGTACAAAAAAAAGAAGGGAAAGCAGACGATAAAAAAAATCCAGCTCAATAGCTGGTAGATTCCATAATACAACTGCCGCCTTAATCCGCTTGGTTTGCCGACAATAATCACGATTTAAAAAATCAGGTAATCTAAACCGGAATACGCCAATTCGTCAACAGATAATCCCTGATGAACGATTCCGCGCATCCCTGAACCGGCTAGCCCTGCTCCAGACAGAGCGCCGCATAAATCCTGGCCGCGGTATCTACCTGCGCAAAAGGAACCTGCTCATCCGGCGTATGTGCCACTTCCAATTCGCCGGGCCCGAGGAGCAGAGGTTTTACGCCAGCCTCGTAAAACAGGTTGCCGTCCGAATGGGACCGGAAGACATCATGGCGCAACGCCAGCCCGAGACGCGCGTAGACATTCTCCAGCAGCCGAGCAAGAGTCGAGTCGGAACCGAGATCGTAGCCCGGCGCTGCAAAGTTGAAGGAAAGGGCCAGATCAAGATCCTGAATCTCCAGGGCGGCCGAGTCGGCCAGGACCCGGATAGTCTGCTCCACCTGGCCTGGTGCCAGGGAGGGCGGCAGATGGAGATCGATCCAGGCCTCGCAGCGATCCGGCACCACAAAACCGGCCCGAGACGAGGTCAACTCCCGGATAGAGTAGACGATCTCCGAGGTGCGCCGGTCAAAGCGGGGAGACCTTCCCAGGTGCAGAAGCACCCGCAGCATCGATTCGATCGCATTATGCCCCAATTCGGGCAGCGAGGAATGAATGCAACGGCCGCGGGTCACAAAATCGGCCTCGAGATAACCGTAATGGGCAAAACAGGCCGCCAGGCCAGTCGGTTCGCCGATAACCATCCACGCCGGCCGGTACTCCGCAAGAAAAGCAGCGGCACCGTCGCCGGTTTCCTCCTCGCCGACCGCCAGCAGCAAGCCGACGTTCGGCCTGACCGCCGGCGGCAGAGCTGCGGCAATGGCCAGAAAGGCCTCCGCCATGGCGGCGCACCCGCCCTTCATGTCGGCGCTCCCCAGGCCATATACGATGTCGCCCACCTCGCGCGGCCCGAACGAATCCAGATCCCAGGCATGAATCGTGTCGACATGGCCGGCCAGGAAGAAGGCCGGGGTCGGCGAGCCCATGGTGACCACCAGGTTGTAACGGTCTTCCTCGACCACCTGCCGCCGGACGACCAGGCCGGTGCCAACGAACAATTCCTCCAGAAAAATCTGGATATCCTCCTCCTTGCCATATGGGGAATAGATATCGATCATCTCAAGAAGGATGCGCCGCAGCCGTTGCGGATCGATCGCCCCCCAGACCTGCTCAATCTGGCTGTTCACGGTTTCTTCTCCGATTTTTTCCTGCCCTTGTCGAGATTGAGCGTCATGTAGACGTGCTTCAGGATATTGCCGAAGCCCTGTTTCCTGAAAAAACGGATTGCCGCATCGTTTTCGGCATCGGTGTCGATAATGATGATCCGCACCCCCTGTTCCTTCATCCGGCGCTTGATCTCGCGAAACAGCCGGTCGCCGATCCGCAGTTTCTGGAGGTTGCTGCGTACCCCCAGCCAGACCAGATAGCCATATTTCCAGGCCGAATGGTGCTTTTCCACGGTGGTGCCGAGGGCAAAACCGACAATCACATCCTGCATCTCGGCCACGAGGCAGAATTCGCTATCCGTGTTGAACAGGGTGGTGATTTCGTACTCATCCCAGGTTCGGTAGAGGCTGGTGGAGTACTCGGCGGTAAAGATATTTTCACCGATGTGAAAGACTTCCGACAGGTCGTCAATCGTCATCTCCCGGATCCGAACCCGGGGCTCGCTTGCAGCGCTATCGTCGTTCATTGTCTTGGTCTCTGGCTGTTTTTGTGACTACTCAGGTTGTCTAGGCGCCATCTACCCCTATAGTGAATTCCCGGTACGGCTGTCAACAACTAATCCGGCCCGCAAAAACAGCCGGGAACAAGGTATTTGCGATTCGGCAAGCAAACGGCTTGAAGATCAGCCGTAAAAATCGTATGCTAACACTCACTTCCGCTGTCCGTGCCGTCGGACAGTCCTATCAGCCAATGGAATCAAGAAAGGAGGCCGGCATGAAACGCCTTGTATCCGCACTTTGTTCACTGTTGCTTATTGTTCTACTAACCACTGTTTCAAAAGGAGAAACCATGACCACCCAGGAAAATCTCGATAACGGCCTCTATGCCCGAATCGCCACCAGCCGCGGCGATATTCTCATCAAGCTCGAATATGAAAAAACACCGCTCACCGTGACGAATTTCGTCGGACTGGCAGAGGGCACGATCAATTCCTCCAAGGAGAAAGGAACCCACTTCTACGACGGCCTCATCTTTCACCGGGTCATCGCCGATTTCATGATCCAGGGTGGCTGCCCGCAGGGCACCGGCACCGGCGGACCAGGCTACAAATTCCCGGACGAAATCGACCCCAGCCTCCGCCACGACATGCCTGGCGTCTTATCCATGGCCAATGCCGGACGCGGAACGAACGGCAGTCAGTTCTTCATCACCCATGTGCCTACCCCGTGGCTGGATGGCAAACATACGGTATTTGGCCACGTGGTCAGCGGCATGGAGGTGGTGAATGGTATCCGCCAGGGCGACCGCATCAACACCGTGGAAATCCTGCGGATCGGCGACAAGGCCAAGGAATTCCGGGCCAACCAGGAAGACTTTGATGCCCGGCTCGCCGCTCTCAAGAAACAAAAGTAGAGACAGGGACGACTAACGGAACCGGCACCGGGCCGCAACCGGCTGCCGATCGCTCGACCGCCTCATCCTCCAGACGCAAAAACACCCCCGGCCGCTTCTTGCTGCCGGGGGTGTTTTCTTGCCGTTGTTGCCCGCGACCCTTTTTTCAATACCGCAGGCCGACTCTCTCCCGCACAAGCGCCAGCGTGCCCGCGGCCTTTTCCCTGGCCTTGCCGGCGCCCTGCCGCAGCACCTCCCGCAGATAGCCGGGGTCCTTGACCAGCCGCTCCCTTTTCTCCCGGGCCGCCCGAAAATACTCCCAGATAAGCCCGGCCAGTTCCTGCTTGAGATAGCCGTAAGCCGCCCCGCCCTCCACATAGAGTTGCCGGACCTCGGCTAAACGGGCCGGCGGCGCGAATAATTTAAAAATACTGAACAGATTGCATTTCTCCGGGTCCTTGGGCAGCTCCACCGGCGTTGCGTCGGTGGTGATCGCCATCACCTTCTTCTTCAGGGCCTTTTCATCCAGAAAAATGGGGATGGTGTTGCCGTAGGACTTGGACATCTTTTGGCCGTCGAGGCCGGGCACCGTTGCCACGGACGCCTCGATCGCCGGTTCGGGCACCACAAAGGTTTCGCCAAAAACGTTGTTGAACCTCAACGCAATGTCCCTGGCCACCTCAAGGTGCTGTTTCTGGTCCTTGCCAACCGGCACGATCTCGGCCTGGTAGAGCAGAATATCCGCCGCCATCAGTACCGGGTAGGAAAAAAGGCCGTGGCTGGGCGCGATACCCTTGGCGACCTTATCCTTATAGGAATGGCACCGTTCCAGGAGCCCCATGGAGGTGAGGGTGGAGAGCACCCAGGTCAGCTCGGTCACCTCGGGCACATCGCCCTGCACCCAGAAAATGCAACGGTCCGGATCAAGGCCAAGGGCGATGAAATCGGCGGCCGCCTCCAGAGTGCCGAGCGCCAGGAGCTCCCGATCATGAACCGTGGTCAGGGCATGGAGGTTGACGATGAAGACATAGAGTTCGCTCTGTTCCATATTGCGGATCATCGTCTGCATCATGCCGAAATAGTTACCAATATGGAGATGGCCCGAAGGCTGGATACCCGAGAGGATTTTCATAAAGCAATTCCTTATGGTGCTTGCGACGGCCGCAACCGCCGCTTACGTTTTTCAAGACCTCTGCAAGACCGGGCCGGCAGCGGGAAAATTGCGCAGATGTTAAAAAAAAAGGGGAGTGCGGGCAACAAATTTCCGCACTCCCCCGGGAATAATCTTTTCAGCTACCGATTGCCCAACCCCGCTGTACCGGACGGCAACGGCCGAGCATATCCTTTACTTGACCTCCTCGAAGTCGGCATCCACCACGTCATCGTCCTTCTTGCCGCCGGTGGCGCCGGCACCAGCATCGGCCTGCGGACCCGCTCCGCCCCCCGCCTGCTGATCCCGGGTCGCCTGCGAGTACATGATCTCCGCCAGCTTGTGCGAGGCCTGGGTCAGGGACTCGATGCCCTTCTTGATGGCCTCGGTATCGTCGCCTTCCAGCACCTTCTTCAGATTGGCGATCTCAGTTTCCACATTGCCCTTGGTCGTAGCGTCCACCTTGTCACCTAGGTCTTTCAGGCTCTTCTCGGTGGCGTAAACCAGCGAATCCGCCTGGTTCCTGGTTTCCACATGGGACCTGCGCTTCTTGTCCTCCTCGGCATGCAGTTCAGCATCGCGCTGCATTTTCTTGATCTCCTCCTCGGAAAGGCCGCTTGAGGCGGTGATCCGGATGGACTGCTCCTTGCCGGTGCCGAGGTCCTTGGCCGAAACATGCAGAATACCGTTGGCATCCAGGTCAAAGGCCACCTCAACCTGCGGCACGCCACGCGGCGCCATCGGAATATCGGCCAGTTCGAAACGGCCGATGGTCTTGTTGTAAGAGGCCATCTCCCGCTCGCCCTGGAGGACATGGATGGAAACCGCCGGCTGGTTGTCGGTGGCCGTGGAGAAAATCTGGCTCTTCTTGGTGGGCACGGTGGTGTTCTTTTCGATCAGTTTGGTAAAGACGCCGCCCAGGGTCTCGATACCCAAGGAAAGAGGGGTGACATCCAGGAGCAGCACATCTTTCACGTCGCCGCGCAGCACGCCGCCCTGAATAGCCGCGCCGATGGCCACCACCTCGTCCGGGTTGACCCCCTTGTGAGGCTCCTTGCCAAAAATCGCCTTCACCTTCTCCTGGACCATGGGCATTCTGGTCATGCCGCCCACCAGGATGACCTCGTCGATATCACCGGGAGAGAGTCCGGCATCCTTTAACGCGGTACGGCAGGGACCCTCGGTGCGGTCGACCAGATCGGCTACCAGTCCTTCCAGCTTGGCCCGGGTAAGCTTGATATTCAGATGTTTGGGACCGGAGGCGTCCGCCGTGATAAAGGGCAGGTTGATGGTTGTCTCCATGGTGGTGGACAACTCCATCTTCGCCTTCTCACCCTCTTCCTTCAAACGCTGCAGGGCCATCTTGTCCTGGCGCAGATCAATGCCCTGGTCCCGCTTGAACTCGTCGGCCAGCCAGTGGACGATCCGCATGTCAAAATCCTCGCCGCCCAGGAAGGTGTCGCCGTTAGTCGACTTCACCTCGAAAACGCCGTCGCCGATCTCCAGGATAGAGATGTCAAAGGTGCCGCCGCCCAGGTCGAAAACCGCGATCTTCTCCTCGCCCTTCTTGTCAAGACCATAGGCCAGCGAGGCGGCGGTCGGCTCGTTGATGATCCTGAGCACATTGAGACCGGCGATCCGGCCGGCATCCTTGGTGGCCTGCCGCTGGCTATCGTTGAAGTAGGCCGGCACCGTCACTACCGCGTCGGTCACCTTCTCGCCCAGGTACTCCTCGGCGGTCTGCTTCATCTTGGTGAGCACCATGGCCGAAATCTCGGCCGGCGAATAAACCTTGCCATCAACCTCAACGGCTGCATCGCCATTTTTGCCCTCCACGATCTTGAAGGGGCTCACCTGGATGCTCTTGGTGACCTCCGGGTCGGTAAACTTCCGGCCAATCAGACGCTTGATAGCATACAGGGTGCGGGTGGGATTGGTCACGGCCTGGCGCTTGGCCACCTGGCCGACCGGCCGCTCGTTGCTATCCGTAAAGGCCACCACCGAAGGCGTGGTCCGGTTGCCCTCCACATTGGCGATAACCTTGGGATCGCCACCTTCCATAATGGCCACGCATGAATTTGTAGTTCCGAGATCAATTCCTATTACCTTGCTCATTCTCTTTTCTCCTTGATTGCAATCAATACGGCACGCCCATGCATCACGCAACAGGCACCGGGCCGCGTCGTCAGGCTGGTCCAGCTGATTTCTTCCGCCGGGTCGCCGCCGCCTTTATTCTTCGAATTTTCCAGTTCTCTGCCAGATATGGGAGGCACGCAACCGGCAGATTACCTGCCCGCAGATCGCCTCTCCCGATGTAACCTCATGTACTAACGTAACAATGCGTACGTTTCCCTGAATGTCAAGAGACGGAACCGCCCGTCTATCCCTTCGCGGGCAGGCCGCTGCAGACAATGACCTTCGCGGCCCGCAGCAGCCGGTCCTTGTAGAAATACCCTTTCTGAAACTCCTTCAGGACATGATTGGCAGGCATCGTGGCACTTGCCTCCATGCTCAGGGCCTCATGCCTGTTTGGATCAAACGGTTCGCCGACACAGTGAATCTGCGCCACCCCGGTTTTCTCCAGGGTTGCCAGCAGACCCCGCCAGGTGAGTTCCACCCCCTCAAGCAGCACCGATGCGTTGTCGGTTTCCTGACCCTGCGCCATGGCCCGCTCCAGATTGTCGATCCCTGGCAACAGCTCTCTGAGCAGGCTTTCTTCGGCATATTTCAAGGCGGTTTCCCTTTCCCGCTCCAACCGTTTTCTGGTATTGTCAAAATCGGCGGCCAACCGCAACAGACGCTCATTGCTCTCCTGCAGTTGCCTCCGGGCCTCGGCAAGCTGACCAGCCAGGTCGGAATCGGCGGACCCGCCCGGCGTATCGGCCGCAGCTTCGTCCGAAGCCGTTGGCCGTCCTTCCTCTGATCTTACCTCTTCCTTGTCATCACGCCTTGCAGACACCAATTCCCCCTTTGATCCTTATAGGTTACAAACAAAAAACTCCTTACTATCCTACTAAAGAAAACCACGACAGAAACAGCGGCGGCCGCGCGAAAACACAAGGCCCAAGGCCGCTACGCGCCATTCCTCCGGCGATGTCTTGAGTCTGGGAATAAAGACTGCGCACGGCAGCACAAACCAACGACTGGCAGCCCGCGCCGCGCCTGACGGGTGCCAGACCCGGCTGCTTATACGGCCGCAAAGTTGTGGGGAACTTTAAGTATGCACCCGGACCTTGTCAAGCACGCAACCGGATAAAAAAAAGACCTTGTCCGGGCTTTCCCGGACAAGGTCCTGTTGCTGCCGACAACCGACTCAGCTTGCCAAATACTGCTCGACCGCCCGCGCCATGGTTTCGCAGATCATGGTGAATTTCGCCTCGTCCCGCTCCAGAAGCGTCATCCTGAATCCCTGCAGCTCGGTGGCGAATGAGGAAAGGGGCACCACACACACACCGGTGGCGCCAAGCAGGTAATAGACAAACCGTTTGTCCAGGGAAACACCCGGTTGGTTGACCAGCGACTCGACGTGACTGCGGACCTCGGGAGTGGCGATGGCCAGGGACTGCCGGCGGCTCAGCCGCCCCTCCGCAAACACGACACTCATGTAGAAGGCGCCGTTTGGTCGATTGACCAGCAGGCCGTCCACCTTCTTCAGGATATCGTGGGCGATATTCGAATACCGCTCGTAACGCCGGATTCGCTCGTTGAGATAATTCTTGTACTCCGGATGTTTCACCACCCGGGGCATGACCCGTTGGGGCAGGGTCGTGGAACACACCTCCACCATCTTGGAGTTGACAATCGATTGAATGTACTTTTCGAACATGGGGTCGGCATGGCCGTTATAGACCTCGATCCAGCCACAGCGCGAACCAGGCCAGGGCATTTCCTTGGAGATACCGCGCATGACAATGGCCGGCACCTCGCCGATGATATCGGAAATCGGCACGGTCGTCTGGCCGTTGTAGATGATATTATGGTAGATCTCGTCGCAGATCACGAACAGGTCGTAACGCCGGGCCAGCTCGATCATGCCGCACAGGATATGTTCGGGATACACCGCGCCGGTCGGATTATCCGGGTTGATGATCAGAATACCGGCCACGGCCGGATTGTACTTGATCCGCTTCTCCAGATCATCCAAGTCCGGATACCACTGGTTTTTCGGATCAAGCAGATAGGTCACCGGCCGGTCGCCGGCATGGGCCGCCTCTGCTGACGAATGGGTTGTATAGCTCGGCGTGGGCACCACCACCCGGGCGGTTCGCCGCAAGAGCCCGAAGACCTTGCTGATCGCATCGCCAAGGCCGTTAAAAAACAAAATATCATCGGGCTCGATCTGCACCTTGCCCCGCCGGTTGGTCTCGGCGGCGATGAACTCCCTGGTCTCCAGGACCCCCCGGGTCGGGCTGTAGCCGTAGGAGGCATTCTCCCTGACCAGATCGACAACGATCTCCTTCATCCAGTCGGGAATTACCTCACCCTTGGCCACCGGGTCGCCGATGTTCTCCCAGTAGGTCTTAATCCCCAGCTTTTGCAATTTTTCGCCGACAATGACGATATTGCGAATCTCATAGGTCAACTCGCCGGCGCCGATATGGACGATATCCGTACGCATTCCCAACTAACTCCTTCTAGATTTTTTTCACGTCTTTCTTCTTGTTTATGGATAAGAAAAGTAACCGTTCACCGAGTATGTAAAAATGTCCAGTTACCCTCGAACTGTAAGCGTTCAGCAGTGCCGCAGATGCGCGTGTCAATCGTCGGCAGTTTCGTATGCCGACAACGAGGCCTGCGAGCTATAGCCCGCCTATGTAAGCAGGCCGATGATCCCCCGACAAGAGGGGGGATAAACTCCGCAGATGTGGCGCTGCTGAACGCTTACAAAATAACAGGCGACTGTAGTAACACAGGCCTTGCCTCTCGTCAACAGAATGTAATACCCGCAGACCCGACCGCGGCTATTCCCCGAGATACTTATTCAGCTTGCTCAACAGCGTCTTGCGGGTGATGCCCAGACGCCGAGCCGCCTCACTCTTGTTGCCGCCCGCCTCGTCCAGGGTTCGGAGGATGACCATTTTTTCCGCCTCCTCCAGCGAGGAAGGTAGAACACCGCCGGTCGGGCTCCCGAATTGCTCCCCCTTTTCCGTCACCCATTTCTTGATGGAGAGTGGCAGGTTCTCCTCATCCAGATAGTCGCCACGCAGCAGAATAACGCCGCGCTCCATGACATTTTCCAGTTCTCGGACATTGCCGGGCCAGGGATAATGGATAAGGATATCCATGCAGCGGGGGGTCACCCCGGTCACTTTCCGCCGGTTTTTCTCGGCGAACTTCTGCAGAAAATACTCGGTAAGCAGCGGGATGTCCGCCCGTCGCTCCCGCAGGGGCGGGACATGAATGGAAACCACGTTCAACCGGTAGTAGAGGTCGTCACGAAAACTGCCCTTGCGCACCTCCTCTTCCAGCACCCGGTTGGTGGCGGCCAGCACCCGCACATCCACCTCGATATCCTCGCTGCCGCCGACCCGCTGCACCTCGTGTTCCTGCAGGGCGCGCAGCAGTTTGACCTGCATGGCCGGCGACATCTCGCCGATCTCGTCCAGGAATAAAGTGCCGCCGTCGGCCTGCACGAACTTGCCTTCCCGGCGGCGCTCCGCCCCGGTAAACGCCCCCTTCTCGTGGCCGAACAGTTCCGATTCCAGCAGGTTCTCCACCAGGGCCGCGCAGTTCACCGTCACAAACGGTTTGCCCTGCCGGCCGCTGTTGTGATGGAGCGCCGCGGCGATCAACTCCTTGCCGGTGCCGGACTCGCCGGTAATCAACACCGTGGCCTCGGTCGGCGCCACAAAGGAGATCATCTCCAGCAGATCGACAATGGGCTGCGAGCGGCCGATAATGCCGGTGGGAGAGAGGGGTTCCTTCTGCCCCTCCTCCGCCCCCCTTTTCTTCTCAACGATCTGCCGGTGCTCCAAGGCGCGGTCCATGGTGAGCCGCAGCCGCGTAAAATCCAGGGGTTTGGTCAGATAATCATGAGCGCCGTTCTTGATCGCCTCCACGGCCGAATCCACCGAGGAATACGCAGTCATGATCACCACGGGGATGGCCGGATTGAAGGCGTGAATCCGGCGCAACGCCTCCATGCCGTCCATCCGTGCCATGCGCACATCCATCAGGATAGCGTCAAACGGCCTCTCCCGCACTGCGGCAACGGCCAGGGCGCCGTCGCCCGCCTCCTCCACCTCCCAGCCCCACTCTCCGAACATGGAGCGGAGCATGAAACGGTGGGCGTGCTCGTCATCAACCACGAGGATTGATATGGGCTGACGTTTTTTCATCCAGACATGGCCTCCGAAGCCGTTCCCTTTGTTGCCTATCTTCCGAGTAGGATATCTATAAAAAAAACAGTATACTGGCCCGCTGAAAAAATTGCGAGCGCAGTTGGCGGCAAAGGCCCCACCTTAACCGCCGGCGCGGAGTGAACTATGACCAGCCCGACACCCTTCATCATCAGAATCGACAAGATAGTCCCCGGCGGCTACGGGCTCGGCCGGCTGCCGGACGGCATGGTGGTTCTGGTCCGCCAGGTAGTGCCCGGCGAGCTGGTCCGCATCCGGCCGCTGGCCCGGAAGAAACACCATCTGTTTGCCGAGCTGCTTGAGGTACTGGAAGCCTCGACCGACCGGATCGCGCCCCGTTGTTCTGCTTACGGACGCTGCGGCGGCTGCGACCTGCAGCACATGACGCCGGCGGCACAGTTGCGGCTCAAGTGCGCGGCCCTGGAGGAAAACCTCTTGCGCAGCAACCTGCCGGAGGAAACGATAGCGCTACTGCCGCCCCTGGCCGCACCCGACCACTTCGGCTACCGGCAGCGCATCCGCCTGCATGCGGATACCAGCAACCGCCTGGGCTATCACCGCTTCCAGTCCCATGAGGTAGAACCCATAAGCCACTGCCCGCTGGCCCGGCCGGAAATCAACAAGGTGCTCGGCTGCCTGCAGGCCCTGCCCGCCCATGCGCGCCTCCTGCAACAAAGTACTACGCTTGAACTTTTTTTCAACCCTGACCGCGCGACCGTGGCCCTTCTCCTGCATTTCCAACGCAAACCCCGGCCCGCTGATCTGGCCGCGGCCAAGGAAGTCGCCAACAGCTGCCCCGAGCTGGACCCCATCCTCTTCACCGTGGCCGGCCAGGGGATATTCGACCGCAAGGGCCGCCAGCCTGCGCCGGGCGAGCACCAGTTGTCATTCACCCTGCCGGCCGCAGTGACCGGCACCACCCCCTTGGTGCTCAGCTGGGAAGTCGGCGGTTTCTGCCAGGTGAACCTGCAGCAGAACGAGAACCTCTTACGGACCGTGCTCGCCTGGGCTCGTGTTGGGGCGGCCGACCGGGTGCTTGACCTCTACTGCGGCATGGGTAATTTTGCCCTGCCCCTCTCCCTGCATGCCGGCGAGGTCACCGGCCTCGACGGCCAGGGCGCCGCCATCCGCAGCGCCGCCCGCAATGCACTTCAGGCTGGCCGGCCAAACTGCCGTTTTACCAAAGTGCCGGTGCCGGCCGGTCTCCGCCAGCTGCTGACCGCAGGCCGCACCTTCGATCTCGTGCTGCTGGACCCGCCCCGCCAGGGCGCCGCCGAAATCATCCCCTTGCTACCGGGCCTAGGCGCCAAACGTCTGCTCATGATCTCCTGCGACCCGGCCACCCTGGCCCGGGACCTGAACGGCCTCCGCCAGCAGGGCTTCACGATCCAGGCACTTCTGCCCATTGACATGTTTCCCAGCACCCACCACCTCGAAACCCTCACCCTGCTGGAAAGGTAACCGCGCACGGTTCATGAACAAGCGTTGATGACAGCGTCCTATTCGTAAGCGATCACAGGGTGGTGCAGATGCGCGAAAGAGGCCTGTCAGCTATACACCAGGTATGCGGGCAGGCCGATGACAAAGCAGATGCGCCGCCCTGTGACCGCTTACCTGGAAAGAACGTAAAAACATTGACAGAGCCCATCATTATTGATTAGTTAGTGCCCAACTGAACCCGGCGCCCGGCAGATGTTCTGCCGACCATTGCCGTTAACTTAAGCGAATCTTATCTTTTTAGACCGCAGAATATCGAACAAGAAACCGCAGTGTCAATTGTCCGATGGTTTGTTAGAGGACAATGATGAAGTAGTTAAACTTCGACATTCGACATTCCTTGTTCGATATTCGATATTCGCTATTAGATCGCAATAGATTCTTTCCTTAAGTAAACGGCAGATGTTCTGCCGACCAATGCCCCCTCTGCAATTCCGCAGACCGCCAGCCCGGACATTCGCAAGCCATGGCAGAGAACAACACGATCCAGACATTCAGACCGGCCGGCCGGCCGACCCTGATCGGCAGTCTGCCCCTGACCGATTACCAGGAGGCCTTGCGCTGGATCTTTGCCGACACCCCGGAGATTCCCATCTGGCCTCAGTTGCCGGTAGCACCCGCCGGCGGCATGCTCAACCAGTTTGTCGAGGGAATCCCCGGTGTCATCGAGGAGGCGGGCCGCACCTATTACAGCACCGAAGCCCCTGCCTTTGAAGAGGAGCAGCTCAAATTCTACGAGGAATACCTGCTGGCCAGCGAAGAGCCGACCACGCTCTCTTCCTCCGCCCGCTTTCAGGTCAGCCGCGCACGGGCGGCCGGCATCTACGAACTGGCCGAGGCGGCCCGCAACAAAACCGGCCTGGTAGCGATCAAGGCCCAGATCACCGGACCGTTCACCCAACTGACCGGCATCCATGACCAGCAGAACCGGCTGGGTTATTACGATGCGACCATCCGGGATCTGGTGGTCAAAGGCCTGGCCATGAAGGCCGCCTGGCAGGTGCGCTTTTATAAAAAAAACTTCCCTGACCTGCCAGTGCTTTTATTCATTGACGAACCGGCCCTGGCCGGCCTGGGTTCCTCGGCCTTTATCAGCGTCTCCCTGGCCGACCTGGCCCAGGACCTGGCCGAACTGATCATTGCCGTGCAGGATGCAGGCGGCCTGGCTGGCGTCCATGTCTGCGCCAACACCGACTGGAGCCTGCTCCTTGCCTCGGCCATCGACATCCTGAGTTTCGACGCCTATAATTTCTTTGACCGCTTCGCCACCTGTCGCCAGGAAATTCATGGCTTTCTGGACCGGGGCGGCATCATCGCCTGGGGCCTTGTTCCTACCGGCGATGAAAAAAATATCCGGCAGGAGACCGCTGACTCCCTGGTGGCCCTCTGGGAAAAACAGGCCGCCATGCTGCAAGGCCCGGACTGGGATCTGCCCGCCCTGCTGCAGCAGACGCTGATCACCCCAAGCTGCGGCACCGGTTCCTTGCCCGCGGAACTGGCCCGGCGGGTTTTATCCCTGACCAGCGAAGTGGCCGCTGCCCTGCGGAAAAAATATTGTTAAATTGACGAGCGGTTTAGCTTACTCCCCGCCCAGTGGCCACCGGCCACATTACAGGAAAACACGATGGACGAATTAAATCAGATACTGACCCAACGTCGCCAGAAGGCGGACGAACTCCTTGCCATGAACGTGCCGCTCTACGGCAACGATTTCAGGCCCACCGACCATATCGCCGATGTCCTGCCCCACGGCGAAGAGATCCGCGTCGGCGAGCCCAATGAAGACACCTTTACCTGTCAGGTGGCTGGCCGGATCATGGCGCTGCGTAAATTCGGCAAGGCATCTTTTGTCCATATCCAGGACGATTCCGGCCGCATCCAGGTCTACCTGGCCCGGGACGTGGTCGGCGAGGCCGCCTATGCCCAGTTCAAGAAATGGGATCTGGGCGACATTGCCGGATTCCGCGGCAAACTCTTCAAGACCAAGACCGGCGAGCTGACCATCCTTGCCGACAGCATCACCCTGGTTACCAAGTCCCTGCGGCCCCTGCCGGAAAAATTCCACGGACTCACCGATGTGGAGATCCGCTACCGGCAGCGCTACGTCGATCTGATCGTCAACCCCCAGGTCCGGGAGACCTTCAAAAAAAGGGTGGAAATTATCCGACTGCTCCGGGAATTCCTCTCCAACCACGGTTTCCTGGAGGTGGAGACCCCGATGATGCAGCCGGTGCCCGGTGGCGCCACGGCCCGGCCCTTCAAGACCTATCACAACTCCCTGGCCATGGACCTCTACCTGCGGGTAGCGCCGGAGCTCTATCTCAAACGGCTCCTGGTGGGCGGCTTTGAGCGGGTCTTTGAAGTCAACCGCAACTTCCGGAACGAGGGGCTCTCCACCCGCCACAACCCCGAGTTCACCATGCTGGAGTTCTACCAGGCCTATGCCACCTACCGGGACATGATGGATCTGACCGAGGAGATGATCTCCTGGCTGGCCGATGAGGTCTGCGGCTCCATGGAGATCACATTCCAGGGCCAGACCGTGGATCTGGCCCCGCCCTGGCAACGCTATACCCTGGAAGAGTCGCTGGTGGAAATCGGCAATATTGACCCCGCGGTGCTGGCCGACCCGGTCAAGGTTATGGAACTGACCCGGGCAAAAGGCATTCAGCTTGCCGCCACGGCCGGGCCGGGCAAGGCCATGACCGAACTGTTCGAGCTGCTGGTCGAGGAAAAGCTGATCAACCCGACCTTCATCACCGCCTACCCGACCGAGGTCTCACCGCTGGCCCGCCGCAACGAAAAAAATCCGGCCGTGACCGACCGCTTCGAACTGTTCATCACCGGCCGCGAGATCGCCAACGCCTTCAGCGAACTCAACGATCCGGTCGACCAGCGGAACCGTTTTGAAAAACAAATCGCCGACCGCGGCGACGACGAAGAGATTCACCCGGTGCTGGACGAAGACTTTGTCAGGGCTCTGGAATACGGCATGCCGCCGGCCGCCGGCGAAGGCATCGGTATTGACCGTCTGGTCATGCTGCTCACCGACTCGCCCTCCATCCGCGACGTCATCCTGTTCCCTCACCTGAAACCGGAAAAAAAGTAACTGCTCAGGTGGATAGTCTGTAGGTGTTAAGGTGAGTAGGCAGAGAAGAAATGAACTTACGCTAACAGACTAAAAGACTACAGACTAAACATCCTGAAAGGTTTTCACGAATTCACCATCTCTTAAAGGAACTGCATTGCGCTACGAATGGTTTGTCAGCCGCCGGTATTTGAAAGCCAAGCAGCGGCACGGCTTCATCTCCCTGATCTCGCTGATCTCGGTTTCCGGGGTGGCGGTGGGCGTCATGGCGCTTATTGTCGTGTTGGCGGTCATGACCGGCTTTACCGAGGGCTTGCGGGAAAAAATCCTGGGCATCAACTCCCACATCGTCCTGCAGAACACCGCCGGGCCGATTCAGGACTACCGGCCCCTCATGGAAATGGCCAAGGAGGTGAAGGGCGTCACGGCCGCTACGCCCTACATCTATGCCCAGACCATGCTGACCAGTTGGGGTGAGGGCGGCAGCGGCGCCGTGGTTCGCGGCATCGACCCGGCCTCGGCCGCCAACGTCCTGAGTCTCAGCCGCCAGATGATCGCTGGCAGCCTTGATGCACTGGCCGCCGACCCGGTTGCCGACCCGACCAAGCTGCCGGCCATCATCATCGGCAAGGAGCTGGCCAGGGAGCTGCGGGTCACTGTGGACGACAAGGTCCGGCTGTTTTCGCCGGAGGGACCGCTTACCCCCATGGGCGTCATCCCCAAGATCAAGACCTGCCGGGTGGCGGGCATCTTCGAGTCGGGCATGTTCGAATACGACTCGTCTCTGGCCTTTGTCGCCCTGGCCACGGCCCAGAATTTTCTCGACCTGGGCGATGCGGTGCACGGCCTTGAACTGGGGGTTGACGACATCTACCAGGCCGGCCGGATTGCCGGCGAACTCCGCACCCGGCTCGGTCCCGGCTTTGTGGCCCGGGACTGGATCAGCATGAACCGGAACCTCTTCTCGGCCCTGAAGCTGGAAAAAACCGCCATGTTCATCGTCCTCACCCTGATCGTCCTGGTGGCCGCCTTCAACATCATCAGCACCTTGATCATGGTGGTCATGGAAAAAAGCAAGGACATCGCAATTTTAAAATCCATGGGCGCCACTTCATCCAGCATCATGCGGATCTTTATCTACGAAGGGCTGATCATCGGCCTGTCCGGCACCGTGATCGGGGTTGGCGGCGGGCTCGCCCTCTGTGCGATCCTGAGCCGCTACCAGTTCATCAAGCTGCCGAGCGACGTCTATCCGATGACCACCCTGCCGGTGCAGGTTCTGCCGTTGGACGTGAGCCTGGTGGCAATCGCCGCCGTGCTTATCACCCTGATTGCCACCCTCTACCCATCCTGGCAGGCCTCGCGGATTGATCCGGCCGTGGCCCTGCGCTACGAATAGGAAGCTCATGAACACCGGCAACACGAACGACAATGAGAACGGCTTTCTGGCCAAAGGGCTGGAAAAGAGCTATGACGGCGGCGGCCATCGGATCGAGGTGCTGCAGGGCGTCGACCTGCAACTCAAAAACGGCGAGATGGTGGCCATTGTCGGCGTCTCGGGCACGGGCAAAACCACCCTGCTCCACATCTTCGGCACCCTGGACCGGCCCGACAAAGGCAGCCTGACGTATAAAGGCGCCGATGTCTACGCCAAGAACGATATCGAGCTGTCAGCCTTTCGCAACCGAATGATCGGCTTTGTCTTCCAGTTCCACCACCTGCTGCCGGAATTCACCGCCCTGGAGAATGTGATGATGCCGGGATTGATCGCCAGGCAGCAGGCCGAGAAGGCGGAGATCGAGGCGGCAACGGTGCTGGACCGCGTCGGCCTGGCCAACCGGCTCCTGCATAAAGTGGGCGAACTGTCGGGCGGCGAACAGCAGCGGGTGGCCCTGGCCCGGGCCTTGATCATGAAACCGGCCCTGCTTCTGGCCGACGAGCCCACCGGTAACCTGGACGCCAAGACCGGCAACAAGGTTTTCGACCTGATCCGCGAGATGAGTGCCCTCTACTCGCTGGCCACGGTGATGGTCACCCACAACATGGAACTGGCCCGGCGCATGGACCGCTGCCTGACCCTGGCCGAAGGCCGATTGCACGAATAGTAAACGTTCATCAGCACCGCATCTGCGGAGTTTATCCCCCTCTTGTCGGGGGATCATCGGCCTGCTCACATAGGCGGGCTATAGTTCGCAGGCCTTGTTGTCGGCATACGAAACTGCCGACGATTGACACGCGCATCCTGATGAACGTTTACGATTTCCGGACAACTATTCGTTTTGGTGCCCTTGGTGAACGGTTACCACGAATAATGCCACCCCTTCGTTTTCCTTTCCAGACACTTCCCTCACCAAACTGCTGTCAGGAACCAGTAACGGCAACAATCGCCTTTTCCGCGCCGTAGAACAGATGTTCCAATTCGGCCAGCGATACGGCAAGCGGCGGCAGCAACACGACCACGTCGCCAAGCGGCCGGAGAAGAACCCCGTGTTTTCTAGCCGCAAGCGCAACCTGATGGCCGCGCCGCTCGGCAAAGGGATACGGCTCGCCGCTTTCCCGGTTTCGGACCAGCTCGACACCACCCATGAGACCGCGAAACCGCGCCGACCCCACATGCGGCAGCCGGGCAAGCCTGGCCATGCCTGCCGTATAGGCGGCGGCTTTTGGCCCGAAGACATCCGGCGCCAGGGTCCGTTCCGTGCGAAAGATTTCGAGCGAGGCCAAGGCCGCGACGCAGGCCAGGGGGTTGCCGGTATAGGTGTGGCCGTGGAAAAAGGTTTTCAGCTCGGCGAATTCTCCGAGGAATGCCGAGAAAATCTCCTCGGTGGCCAGGGTGGCGGCAAGCGGCAGATAGCCGCCGGTGATCCCCTTGCCCAGGCACATGAGATCCGGCGCCACCTCCTCCCACTCGCAGGCGAACATCCTGCCGGTACGGCCGAACCCAACCGCCACCTCGTCGGCAATCAGAAGCAGGCCGTGCTCACGGGTTAACTCACGCAGATGCCGCAAAAAACCTTCCGGGTGTACGATCATGCCGGCCGCCCCCTGCATGATCGGCTCCACCACCACGGCGCAGGCCTGGCCGGCATGCTGACGGATGATCGCCGCGCTCTGGTCAAAAAAGCGCTGCGTGGCCTCGGCCTCGCTGCAGTTACCAAAGGGATGCCGGTACAGATGCGGCGTCGGAATCTTGATGGAATCGAACAGCAACCCGCCGAACCGTTCATGAAAGAGATCCATGCCGCCCAGGGAGACCGCGCCGATGGTGTCGCCGTGGTAGGCCTCGCCCATTTTCAGAAAGAGCCGTTTCTGGTGTTCACCCTTGAGTTGCCAGTACTGATAGGCCATCTTCAGGGCGATCTCGACGGCGGTTGCCCCGGAATCGGAATAAAAGACCCGGGAAAGCCCGGCCGGCGCCAGTTCGGCCAATTGCCGGGCCAGCTCGATGCCGCCCGCATGGCTAAGCCCCAGCATGGTGGAATGGGCGACCCGGTCGAGCTGGGCCCGCACCGCCGCATCAATTACCGGATGACGGTGGCCGTGGACATTGGCCCATAGGGAAGAAACCCCGTCCAGATAACGGTTGCCGGCCGCATCGATCAGCCAGCAGCCCTCAGCCGCGGCAATGGCCAGCGGCGATGCCTCCAGAAACTCCGCCATCTGGGTAAACGGATACCAGACCGGGTCCCTCGGAATATTTTTTGTTTTTGCCGCGGTCATTCTCTTCACTCCTCAAAGGCAAATCCATAAGCGGCGCGGTGCAATGGCCAGAGTACTGCGCCCAAATGCGAGTTCCCATCAATACAAGTTATCCTCTTGACTGCCGAATCAAGTTGTGCTACAAAGCACACTTCTTTTCGACGACAAAGGGGCCGTTAGCTCAACTGGCAGAGCACCTGACTCTTAATCAGTAGGTTGAAGGTTCGATTCCTTCACGGCCCACCAACAATATCAATGGGTTACGGATTTTCCGTGACCCCTTTTTCTTTGTTTTCCGAAAACTATTCCGAAAACTATCTTGTCGGGGACACTTTACCCGGCAACCGATCATACACATGAACCATCTGTTCGGAAAGAAGGCCTGACGCAAGCCGCATGTCACCGTCAAAATCCGAGACGCCCTTGGCTTTCAAATCATGAAATGAAAACCGCTCACCGAGCCCTGATTGCAGCGCCCGGAACATGAGCCGTTGCCACGCTGATTGAAAGGATGATGTATTGATCCGGTGACCAGCCGGCCGGTGAAACACATAACCGCGCCACGGAAGCCCAGGCAAGTTGCGCGCTGCGTTTGTCGCCGCTTGTAAGCGGTCAGACCATTCAATAACCTGCGTCTTACTGCCCTTCTTGCGACGGAGCGACAAACCATCTTCCCACAAATCCTCTCGCTTCAAGTCCAATACTTCCGATAAACGCGCCCGGGCCACAAAGACGAATCTCTTTAACAAACCAGCCAGGCTCAACGACCCGATACACATAACGGCCGCGCGAAAATATGCGTGCGGCGGCAACCTTTCATTGTCTTTTCGCGGCCGGCCCATAAATTGTCAAAATCACTTTGAGGTTCGGGCAACAAATTAACGCCCAGGCCAATATTTAAAGCCTCTCGTGTGGTCCGGATAAGACCATTCCTGCCATAATAAAATCGGATTTTCTCCGAGCGTAAACACTTTTCAAGTGTTGAGCACCGGCGATATCCGGTGGCAAGCTTAAGTTCTTCTTCTGTGACTACATTTTTTTATGGCTCGCAATCGGAAAAGGTCCGAAATACCCGGACAAGATTGAAGAACTGCCGAAAAAAGATTTAAGGACGTGGATGCGGGAATTTTCCGAGTTGTTCCCGGAACTCGAACTAACGGTGAAACTGCGAGACAACGACGTGAAAGAAGAAAAGAAGACTGCGTAATTTAAAGTTGATTTTCGGCAAACTATCTGTTAGTACCTGACTTAACTAGAGATTTAAATACTAGTTTTTCGTGCGGCTATTACCAAGTGCAAAATTAGTATTAGTTCAATGAAAAAGCAATACTTCCAGCAAGATATATTACAATAAAAAAGATACTTGCTTGTCAGGTAATACTAGGACCGACACAAGAAAAAACCTGTCGTCTGTCTGCCGTGCATTGGTGATGCCTTATGGAAATATTACTTTCTATAATCCTCATCGCAGCAGTCACACTATTAATCGTTTATCATATGGTCGTTGCCGCGGCCAGGCATGAGACTAAAAAAAGAAATTTTTTCCGAAGAATCCACGAGCGAAACGAAAAAAGAAGACAGCAAGCAATCGCCGCATACAATCAGATGGTGATAAAATACAAGCTTGGTCAATTTTTCTTAACACGAGTCCTACCCGCCCTAATCGCCTTATCCCTTGTTTTCATCGTGATCCGCCACCGAGAGGTTACATCTCCTATCGCGCCGGGCAGACAACCAGCACAAGAACATCCAGGATTATCAGATTCGACAACCAAACAACCGCTGCGAGGCCAGGGGAAAATTTATTCCTGGACGGATGATTCCGGCATAACACATTTTTCCAATACAAAATTCCCAGAAAACCGAAATGTTCGAGAGCAAGCCGAACTCAGTGCAAATCAAAAGGAAACTGCCGTTGTCATACAAAGAAATCAAGTCTTAGTGCCGGTCATGATTGGCCACAACGGCAAACTGGTAAAAACCACACTGTTACTTGATACCGGCTGTAGCGGGCTTTTTTTACATGATGATTTGGCGGGTCTGGTGAATCCGAGAACGATCGGACGCGGAAAAGCAATCGTAGCGGATGGCCGTCATGTAGACACTGAAATATGCGCGGTTGATCTTATCCAAGTGGGGCCATACTCAGAAAAGAACATCCAGGTTGAAACAAGTCATATTGAGAACAAAGAAAAGCTAGCTCATAACGGCCTTCTTGGTATGGCATTTCTTAAAAAACACCCATTTCAAATTGACTACAAAAGAAGTGTGATCGTATGGCAATAATACGAACTTTAGTTATAAATATCATATCCTGTGTCCGCCCAATTTCTGATCTGTTTGATACTGGCGCCGGTCAGCCGTGAGGCCTCACCGATGCTCACCGTTTGATACTTTTCCACTGCTATCATCTCTTCTCTCCTTGTGTTGAAATTAATCTTTCAGGCCGTCGTGGCCCCCTCCTACTTTTAGACAGGTCAGTTAATTCCGGATGCTGACCCTGGAAGGACAACCTTGCCCCTCACATATTGGAGAGGTTAGTTTATTCCGAGGTCGTGACCTGTCCGGGCCAACCTGAAATGGACCTTCCTTGTCTATACGGAGGTTAGTTAATTCGGGGAGCAGGGGGGGTGAACCGTGGTGAGAGGAGGACCGCTGGATTTATTCGACTTCAGATTTGAACGTGTTTGAACAGGCTTCTTTCACTTGACGGTTCAACTGTCGGGTTTCCGCTCTGACCGGCCGGGGCTGAAGGGCCTTCTCCGTTGCTTCCCCGAAGCATTTACAGTCATGATGATTGCGTCGCCTCGTTGGCTCGTTGCCCTCAACAATATCTTTACAGGCTCAAAAAAAATGCACCACCAAAAACAACCAAACCTAGTACTTCCTGACAAATCCCCTTTCATTTAATTCCAGTACCCGTAATGGGTTACGGTCGATATTGCTAGGTCGACCCTACTACCGGCACTAGTATTCTTTGCTGTTGATATTCTTTGATTTTTCTGGTTAAGCAAAAAAGTTATGAATATGTTATTCATTTTTTCATCAGGCTTGCCGGAATTTGTGTCATAGTACAGATGTCTTTTCCGACCATGTAGCGTCATGAACACCGACGAGAGGGTACATTTTTAAAAAATAAAAGACGCATCAAATGATCAATCTCGAACAACTTCAGACCAATGCCACCGTGCGTGGCATCGTTTCAGACTCACTGGTGACTGTTGTCAGTGTGCAGTGGTTTGGTTCCGAGGCACTCGAGCTCACATACAAAACTTCTTCAGGAAAAGTTGCCAACGAACTGCTTTACCGCCACGATGAACCACGACTCGAAATTGTGGAGCAAGGCCGGCCCTGGAGTTTTGATGGAGATGGGGCGCTGTTCCGTCTGGTGTCCGAGGCGCAACGCATTCACCTGGCGCATCTGTTCGATCCGGTGCTGGCTGTCCATACTTCGCTCGTCGATCCTCTCCCGCACCAGATCACAGCGGTCTATGAGGCCATGCTGCCACGGCAGCCGCTCCGCTTTCTTCTTGCTGACGACCCCGGTGCCGGGAAAACCATCATGGCCGGCCTCCTCATCAAGGAACTCATTGCCAGGGGAGACTTGCAGCGCTGCCTTATCGTCTGCCCTGGTAGCCTTGCTGAACAATGGCAGGATGAACTGTACCGTCGTTTTCACCTGCCCTTCGAGATACTTACCAACGACAAACTCGAAGCCGCCCGCACCGGGAACTGGTTCCTGGAAACCAATCTGATAATCGCCCGCCTCGACAAGCTCTCACGCAACGAAGATGTGCAGCAGAAGCTCCGAGTACCGGATTGCCGTTGGGACCTGGTGGTCTGCGACGAGGCTCACAAGATGTCAGCGACGGTCTTCGGTGGTGAGACGAAGTACACAAAACGCTACCGACTCGGGCAGCTCCTCGCAACCCTCACCCGGCACTTTCTATTGATGACGGCAACACCGCACAACGGCAAAGAAGCAGATTTCCAGCTGTTCATGGCGCTGCTCGACGGAGACCGTTTCGAGGGTCGTTTCCGTGACGGGGTCCATGTGACGGATGTCTCGGACCTGATGCGCCGCATGGTGAAGGAACGGCTGCTCAAGTTCGATGGTACGCCGTTGTTTCCCGAGCGTATCGCCTATACCGTGCCGTATAAACTCTCACCGTCCGAGGCCCATCTATACAAGGCGGTCACCAACTACGTGCGCGAGGAGTTCAACCGCGCTGAAGCTCTCGAGAATGACAAACGTGCAGGTACTGTCGGTTTCGCTCTTACAATCCTGCAACGCCGCCTTGCCTCCTCACCCGAGGCAATTTACCAATCCCTACGTCGTCGCCGGGAGCGACTGGAAAGCCGGCTGCGTGAGCTGGAATTGCTCCAACGCGGTGGCCAGGCTGCCTCGATATTTATCCCCGCTGTTCGCGCATTTGATGCTGAGGATGTCGAGGATCTCGAAGAGGCGCCGGACCATGAGGTCGAGGCCGTCGAGGAGGAGATCCTCGATCAGGCAACCGCCGCCAGCACCATTAGCGAATTGAAAGTCGAGATCGCCACCCTGGAAATCCTGGAGTCGCTCGCCCTTGGCGTACGTCGTAGCGGCATGGATACCAAGTGGCGGGAACTGGCCAGCCTGTTGACCGAAATCTTCACCCCTTCGGCCATATCAAATCAGGTCGCTGAATCCCAGGCGCCTTATGGTTCTGGGGAAATTCCCAGGCCGAAGCCCTCATCGCACCAGAAACTCGTATTGTTCACCGAGCACCGCGACACCCTGAATTATCTCGAGAGCCGCGTCACCACCCTGCTTGGTCGCAAGGAGTCCGTGGTTATGATCCATGGCGGTATGGGACGCGAGGAGCGCCTGAAGGTGCAGGAGTCATTCAGGCACGACCCAAAGGTACAGGTGCTGCTTGCTACCGATGCAGCGGGAGAGGGTATCAACCTTCAGCGTGCCCATCTGATGGTGAACTATGACCTGCCGTGGAATCCAAACCGCCTGGAACAGCGATTCGGCCGCATCCATCGTATTGGCCAGACCGAGGTTTGCCACCTGTGGAACCTGATTGCCGAAGAAACCAGGGAGGGCGATGTTTACCGCAAGCTGCTCGAAAAACTTGAGGAGGCCCGGAAAGCCCTTGGCGGGCAGGTGTTCGATGTTCTGGGTAGGCTCCAGTTTGAGGGCAAATCATTGCGTGAGCTGCTGATCGAGGCGATCCGGTACGGCGAGCGCCCCGAGGTAGAAGCCTACCTTACCACTGTTCTCGACCAAACCCTCGACCGAAGCCATCTCCAGGATTTGCTCGACGACCGGGCACTGGCCCACGACACCATGGACGTGAGCCGCGTTTACCGCATCCGTGAAGATATGGAACGCGCCGAGGCCCGCCGGCTGCAGCCGCACTATATTGAATCATTTTTCCAGGAAGCCTTTCAGCGGTTGGGTGGGTCGGTCAGGCAGCGTGAGCCCCGGCGTTACGAGGTCACACACGTTCCGGCCTCCATTCGCAACCGTGACCGGCTCATTGGTGTGGGCGAACCGGTACTGCCGCGTTACGAGCGTATCGCCTTCGAGAAATCGTTGATTGCACCGCAGGGTCAGCCGCTCGCCGCCTTTGTCTGTCCAGGCCACCCGCTGCTCGATGCTGCTATCGACCTGATTCTTGAGCGCCACCGCGACCTGCTCAAACGGGGCACCATTTTGGTGGATGAGCACGATCACGGCACTCGGCCCCGTGTCCTGTTCTATCTGGAGCATGCCATCCAGGACGCAGGCCTTACCCGCACTGGTGAGCGCCGCGTCATCTCGAAAAAAATGCTCTATATCGAACTTGACGCCGACGGCAACACTCGCCACGTCCACTATGCCCCTTATCTGGATTATCGGCCGTTGAAAAAGGACGAGCCTGACGTGGATGCCATTCTTGAGCGCACTGAATGTTCCTGGATCACCCGAGCGTTGGAACAAAAGGCCCAAGGGTACGCAGTGGCCCACGTCGTTCCTGAACACCTTAAGGAAGTGCGGGAACCCCGGCTGGAGCTGCTCTCAAAGACCGAGGCGGCAGTCAAGGAACGGCTTACCAAGGAGATCACCTATTGGGATCATCGCGCCGAGCAGCTCAAACTCCAGGAGCAAGCCGGCAAGCCCAATGCCCGGCTCAACTCGGGTGAAGCCCGCAAGCGGGCCGATATTCTGCAGGCACGTTTGCAGAAGCGGCTGGACGAACTCAGGCTCGAGACTCAAATTTCTCCGCTACCGCCGGTCATCCTTGGCGGGCTGGTGGTGGTGCCTATGGGATTGCTCGCCATCATGGCAGGGCGGCAGTTGGAGGATATGTCACCTCCTGTTGACACCCTGGCTGTAGCAGCCAAGGCCCGCGCCATCGTCATGGAAATCGAGCGCAACCTCGGATTTGAGCCCGTGGATCGGGAGTTTGATAAGCTTGGCTACGACATCGAGAGTCGCGTTCCCGGTACTGGCAAGCTGCGCTTCATCGAGGTCAAGGGGCGAGTTACCGGAGCGCAGACCATCACGGTGACCAAAAATGAAATTCTCTACTCACTCAATAAGCCCGACGACTTCATCCTCGCTATTGTGGAGTTCACCGGCAACGATAGTCACCGCGCCCACTACCTGCGCCAACCCTTTCAGCGCGAGCCGGATTTCGGAGCGGCGAGTGTAAACTATCACTTTGCAGAATTGTTGCAGAGGGCCGGAGAACCATCATGAGCATATTTGGATATACCACCCCCGCGCCCTCAAGGACACCTCTTGACCGAGGCCCACTCGCGTATCATGGTGTTGTCGGATTTCCAACGCTACTTTGTCGGGAGCCGGGATTCGGTGTGACCAATATCAATTTCGAGATTGCCAGTCTCCTTGGCATGGCAAAGCAATCGACACCATAAAATCAATTTTAAGCTATATTTTTCATATTTTCTGCATTTAATGCTTGAAAAGTTAGCACAAGCCAGGGTATGAAGGTTGAGAAATGATATTCGGTGCTGACCGGATTTTATCTTTTCCCCTTCATTTTTCCAGGAGTGTTGCCATGCTCATCGAATTCAGTGTTGCTAATTTTCGGTCCTTTTGGGAGCCTCGGAAACTTTCTCTGACTGCGACTCCTCAAAAAGACCTGCTGGAGAGCAACACATTTGAAAGTCCGGTTTCCGGCCTGCCCCGGCTCCTCCGTTCGGCGGTGGTTTACGGCCCTAATGCCGGGGGGAAAAGTAACTTTATCCGCGCCATGTGGTTTGTGAAGCAGTTTGTCGTCTCCTCGGCCAAGGAACACCAGGAAGGAGAAGGGATCGCGGTCAATCCCTTCCTGTTCAATCAACTTGGGGCATCCCATCCCAGTGAGTTCGAGGTGCAGTTCATCCAGGAAGGTGTCCGCTATCAGTATGGTTTTGCCGCCACCAAAGAAAGGGTGACCAACGAATGGCTGATAGCCTATCCGGGAGGACGAGCCCAGCGCTGGTTTGAAAGGACTTTTCAGCCAGAGAGCAACGACTATCAATGGTATTTTGGCAGCCGTTTTATCGGCCGCAAGAAGCAGTGGCAGGAGATGACCCGAAACAACGCACTGTTCCTTTCCACTGCGATTCAATGGAACAGTGAGCAACTCAAGCCGGTCTTCACCTGGTTTCAGAGGCTCTACATTATCGGTCACGGCACGTTGATCGATCCTGGTTTCAGCATCAAGTTATGCCAGAACGATGAAAAGAAAAAGCGCATCCTCGCCTTTATGAATGAAGCGGATATCAGCATCTCCGATATCTTGATGGAAACCAAGGAGTTTTCTGTGGAAGATCTGCCATCCGATATGCCGGAGGCGTTGAAGGATGATATCCGTCAAAAAATGGATGGCAAAAAGATGATGCGTGTGGGGTTTCTTCATCCAGTGAAAGGAGAAGAATCTCCAGTAATTCTTCCGCTTGAGGAAGAGTCTGACGGCACCCGCAAACTCTTTGCCTATGCCGGCCCCTGGCTCGACATTCTGACCCAAGGCCGAATCCTTTTTGCCGATGAACTGGATACCAGCCTGCATCCGAAGATCATGCGATTTCTGCTTTCCATGTTTCATAACAACAAAACAAACCAGGCAAACGGGCAGCTTATCTTCACCACTCACGACACCTCTCTTCTGGACCAGGATTTAGTACGACGGGACCAGGTCTGGTTTGTCGATAAAGACCAGGCAAACGCCAGCCAACTTTATCCTCTCACCGATTTCAAACCCAGGGCAGGAGAAGCCCTGCAAAAGGGGTATCTCAACGGCCGTTACGGCGCCTTGCCTTATACCAGCGAGGCCCGCCCCTGATGGGTTCCGACAATCTCTTCCATCGAAGAAAAGCAAAAAAAGTCGCAGCCCTGTGCCGGGAGGCACAAAAGCGCGCGCCCTACGATCTGGTGTTGATCGTCTGTGAAGGGGGCAAGACGGAACCGAACTATTTGCAGGAACTCCGCGACGCCTTCAAGCTGAGCACCGCCAATATCAGAATCGTCGGTGATGATTGCGGGTCTTCTCCTCGCAATGTTATCGAGTATGCCTTGGCCGAGTACCGGAAAGAGAAAAAATACAACCGGGTTTTCTGCGTTTTTGACCGTGACCGGCACCCAACCTATAATGAGGCACTGGAAAGAATCCGGACTGCGAGATTGAGCAAGGGTGATTCCATTCGGGCCATCACCTCGGTTCCCTGTTTTGAGATATGGCTTCTTTTGCATTTTGGCTATACCACCAAGGCGTTCGGTTCCACCGGCAGGTCGGGCTCCATCTGCGACTCGGTCATCAAAACCCTCAAACGACACATCCCCGGCTACGACAAGGGCGCGATCGGCCTTTTCCCTTCCCTCCTGGGGAAACTGCCGGACGCCATTACCCACGCCATCCGGCTTGAGAAACATGTGACAGTCTCAGGCAGTGACAATCCATCCACCAAGATGCATCAACTGATCGAATATCTGCGCGACCTGAAAAATAAGTCTTCACAAGGAATATAGCCTCCTATCGAATACCCAAAGAAAAGGAATCATCATGAACATCTTTGAAGACACCAACCCCCGCGCCCTCAAAGATCTCCTGTCAGAGGTCCACAACCGGACCTCCGTTCTGCCAGATTTTCAGCGTGACTTTGTCTGGGAGCCAGGGGCCACGCAGGAGCTGATCGTTTCGATCGCCAACAACTACCCTGCCGGTAGCATCCTACGGGTGCGCGATGCCAAGCGGGTTTTTGCCGCCCGAGAGTTTGAAGGGGCACCCATTCTCGGTGACGCCAAGCACACATTCCTGGTTCTGGATGGTCAGCAGCGGCTCACTTCCCTCTATCAGGCCTTCTACGGGGTCGGCGAGCACCGCTACTACCTGAGCATTGGCAAGCTCATCGACGGAGATGACTTTGAAGATGCAATCTTCCACGTCAGGGCGACCACCAAATGGGCCAAGGACAGGGAGGATTTTGAGACTCAGGCCAAGGAACTTCTCTTGCCCCTTTCCGTACTGAAAGGTGGCGCCGGTGGATTCGGCAAATGGAGTCGCAACGTCGCCCGCCAGTTGGATGACAAGAAACGCATTGCCCTTGAGGATGCACTTGAGGGCGTAGAGGAGAAGTGGATCCATACCATAGATGACTACCACTTTCCGGTGGTTACCCTGTCCGACGAGACCGAGCCGGACGCGCTCTGCACCATATTTGAAACCTTGAACCGCACTGGCGTGAAGCTCAGCGTGTTCGAACTTCTGACCGCCCGCTTCTGGCCGCAGAACATCAAACTCCGTGACTTATGGGACAAGGCTCTGGCCGAGTATCCGATTATTGAAGATTTCGAGGTTGATCCCTATTACGTCCTCCAGGGGATCTCCTTGGCCTGTCGTAAGGCTCCGTCTTGCAAGCGCAGCGACGTGCTTAACATGAAGGCATCCGACATCACTGAATGGTGGGACAAGGTTGTGGTCGGACTGGCCGCCGGCCTGGAAATCCTGCGGGATGACTGCAAGGTAATGCTGCCCAAATGGTTGCCTTATCAAACCATGCTGCCGCCACTTGCCGCCGTTATGGCCAAGGCCGGAAATCCGAAGACGGCCGAGGCCGGCGCTCAGCGAGAGAAGATCAAGCGCTGGTTCTGGTGCGCGGTCTTTGGTCAGGTTTATGAAAGCTCACCCAACAGCAAATCGGCCAAGGATGTTGTGGAAATCCTCCAGTGGATCATCGGCGTCGGATTGCCGGAGTCGGTTGATACTTTCAGGTTCGATCCTCGGGCATTGCGGGACGTAACACCTCGGCAGCGGTCGATATATCGTGGGACAATTTGCCTGATCCTGCGCGGTGGCGCCCGCGACTTCCACACCCAGGCGGTCATTACTGGCAAGATCATGACCCAGGAAGGTATCGACGATCACCATGTATTCCCGGCAGCCTATCTTGAGCGCAAAGGGGTCACGCTGTCCCGAAATCGCGACTGTATTCTCAACCGTACCCTAATCGACCGGACTACCAATCAGATGATCAGTGACCGCGCCCCTTCCGACTATCTGGCCGATATTCGCAAGACTTCCGGTTTCCCTTATGACAGCGTCTTAACCTCGCACATCCTGCCGGTCGGCGCTGACTCGCCATTACTCGCCAATGATTACGAGCCATACCTGGTTTGGCGGCAGGAGAGATTATGGCAGGAGATTCAGAATGTGACCGGGGTTAAGAAAGCCACCGACCTTGAGGCTGACCTGAATGGTGAGGGATAATCGGTTAGCGGGACAAGAAGCTGGAGTTCTCGACTGTGGACCAGATGAATGATTTTTTGAAGCTGGAATATGAACAATGCATGGGGCTCGTTAAGTATTACGACGAGCGCCATCACGCGCTCATGAAGTATGCGGTCAGCATATCAAGTGGAGTACCGACTATGCTGCTCGGAATTTATGGGCTGGGGGCTAATATCACCCCGGTATTTTGGAATGCCGCCGCCGTCATCTGTCTTATTATAACCATGCTCGGTCTGGTATCCATTCTGGCTGCAATAACCCAAACGAGGCTTTATTTCGTCTACCCGGCACGGCAGCTCAATGCGATTCGGGCCGAATTCCTTCGGACCGTGGCCCAAAGTTTCACTGATAACCAAATGTATCTGGATACCACTTTCAACGCCTTCAAATTGTACAGCAGCCATACCGTCCAGCAAGCGATGGTAGCGCTCCAGGTGGGGCTTTTTGCAGGCCTGTTCGTATTCGCTTTGAATGTCACGACGCTGCCCAGTGCAACCAATATTTGTATCGGTACTAATGTGGCCATATCGGTGGCGGTTGCGGCATTTCTAACGTCTGCACGGTACCTCCACAAGAAGAGCTCGCTTCATCCGGATAAAGCGGTTCACCAGAAAGAGGGATAATCGATGTCGCCTTTGAAAATCATCATTCACAACGTTGGCCATGGCCAGGCAGTGCATGCCTTTACCCCGGATGGAAAAGTTGTTGTGATTGATTTGGGCACCTCAACTGATCATTCACCCCTGGAATGGTTGGCTAAACATACTAAGACGATCGACTCATTGGTGATAACCCACCCACACGGTGATCACATCGACGAGATGCCTCTTGTCAACGATCTTAATTTCAAGGTTCGTCAACTTTGGCGACCAAAGTGGTTATCTGAATCTGATGTTTATGCAGCCAATCAAGTCGCGGATCACGAAAACTTAGGTGCCTATTTCGATTTGTCGGATCGGTATATCCATCCAATCCCGGACGGGGAGCTTGTTGGTGACCCCAAAGCCACTGGGGGAGTGACCATAAAAAGATTCGCATCCAGGAACTGCGGAACATCAAATATCAACAACCATAGCGGAGTAGTGGTTTTTGAATATCTCGGTGTCCGCATTGTTATTCCGGGCGATAATGAACCACCTTCTTGGAAGGAATTGCTGAAGCAACCTGATTTTGTGCGCATGGTTTCAGGTGCACACGTTTTCATGGCTAGTCATCATGGGCGAGAATCAGGATATTGTCCGGAGCTTTTTACTGCCCTTAACAAAGGGGCACCACGACTTTGCGTAATCAGTGACGCCCGAGTGCAAGATACAGACGCGAGGAACCGTTATACATATCACGCCGAGGGATTGCCGATCAGCAGCCGTTGTGCTCGCAACGAGAAAACGAGAGCTTGCCTTACCACACGATCTGACGGGCATATTGAGATTGAGGTTGGTGTGGGGCAGGCAGGGAAATATTTGTCGGTTACCTCCGATTAAGAGAAGTTGAGAAGGAAATATTTGTAATGACAGTTAAGAAACTCATCGAAGTCGCTTTGCCGCTGGATGCGATAAATAAGGAATCGCTCCATCGTAAGCAGAAGGCGCCAAAGGGTTGGCCGACTTCGTTCCATAAGTGGTGGGCGCAGCGACCTCTTGCCGCTGCCAGGGCAGTGATCTTTGCGCAGATGGTTGATGACCCATCAAGTTTGCCGGATTTGTTTCCCACTGAGAAGAAACAAGAGAAAGAGCGCCAGCGGCTGTTCGGAATCATCGAAGAGCTGGTGAAGTGGGATAATACAAGCAACCAAGAAGTGCTTGAGAAAGCACGAACCGAGATCTGGCAAAGCTGGAGGCGGGCTTGTGCCGAGTTTGCCGACCATCCGCAGGCAAAGGATCTTTTCGACCGGAATAAGCTGCCGGCATTCTGTGATCCGTTCGCTGGAAGTGGCAGTCTGCCGCTCTCTGCGCAGTGGTTAGGTCTGGAAAGCCATGCCAGCGACCTCAACCCAGTCGCGGTAATGATCAACAAGGCGACGATCGAGATTCCTCCCAAGTTCGCGGGTAAACCACCGGTACATCCCACTCCCCCAGCAGGCGATAAAGCAGGCCGGGGTACAGGTGATTTATTCAAACATGAATGGCACGGTGCCCAGGGATTGGCCACGGACGTGCGTCATTACGGCCATTGGATGCGCGACGAGGCCGAGAAACGTATCGGTCATCTCTACCCCAAGGTTGAGGTCACGGCGGCAATGGCCCAGGAGCGTCCTGATCTGGAGAAATACGTCGGTCAGAAGCTGACGGTAATTGCCTGGTTGTGGGCGCGCACCGTGAAAAGCCCTAACCCGGCCTTTGCCAGCATTGATGTGCCGCTTGCCGCGACCTTCATGCTTTCGAGTAAGGTCGGCAAAGAGGCTTATGTAGTGCCAGTAATTGAAGGTGGTAGCTATCGTTTCACAATAAAGGTCGGCAAACCAAACGATTTAGCAATAGTAAAGGCCGGTACAAAGCTGGTGGGAGCGAACTTCGCTTGCCTCATGTCTGGCACTCCCATCTCTGGTGGCTACATCAAAGCAGAGGGAAAGGCCGGGAGAATGGGGGCTCGGCTCATGGCCATTGTGGCTGAAGGAGCACGTGGCCGAGTTTACATCGCGCCAACGCCAGAACATGAATCGGTAGCGCTGGGGGAAAAACCCAAATGGTGTCCAGAGGGAGATATTGCAACCAGAATGACTGGTGGGAATTGTACGCCCTACGGACTTACATCATGGGCCAAGCTCTTTACCCCCCGCCAACTTGTGTCACTGACTACATTCTCCGACCTGGTGCAGGAAGTGCGGGAGCTTGTGAAGACCGATGCCATTAAATTAGGTCTCCACGACGATGGCAAACCTTTAGATAAAGGGGGAAATGGTGCCACGGCTTATGCTGATGCGATTTGTATTTACCTAGCCTGTGTGCTTGATCGAATGGTCTATTACGGTTCAAATTTGACCTCGTGGCTTCCTAAAGATAATGCGCTTCGGGACTGTATGCCGCGCCAAGCACTTGCGATGACATGGGACTTCGCTGAATGTAACCCCCTTGGTAAGTCTAGCGGTGATGTACTCACTTGTACTAATTCGGTTAGCAACTATCTGGATGTGGCTACCCCAAGTGCCAAAGGATTTGCGACTCAGCACGATGCGCAAACTGCTTCGGACGGTGGCAAATCCTTTGTTTTCAGTACTGACCCGCCATACTACGACAATATTGGATACGCGGACCTCTCCGATTTCTTTTACGTCTGGCTTCGACGCTCATTGAGACAGGTTTTCCCGGATCTTTTTTCCACGCTCGCTGTGCCTAAGGCAGAGGAGCTGGTAGCAACTACACACCGTCACGGCGGCAAGGAAAAGGCGGAGGCGTTTTTTCTCGACGGTATGACTAAGGCTATGCAACGGTTAGCCGAACAATCGCATCCGGCCTTTCCGGTTACCATTTATTACGCTTTTAAACAGTCCGAGAGCGACGAAGCCGACGGCACTACTAACACCGGATGGGATACTTTTCTTGACGCGGTAGTCCTCGCTGGCTTTGCTATTACAGGAACCTGGCCGATGCGGACGGAAGGTGCGGGTCGCATGATTGCTTCTGGCACTAATTCTCTCGCGTCCAGCATCGTTCTTGTCTGCCGCAAGCGTTCAATCAACGCGCCCACTGCCACTCGTCGTGAGCTCGTTGCCGCTCTCAAAGCCGAGTTGCCGCAGGCGTTGGCGCATTTACAAGCCGGCAACATCGCGCCGGTTGACCTGGCTCAGGCGGCCATTGGCCCTGGCATGGCAGTCTATACTCGCTACGTCAAGGTGCTCGATGCCGACGGTAAGCTGCTCTCGGTGCGCGCCGCGCTGGCGCTGATCAATCAAACCCTCGATGAAGCCCTGGCCGAGCAGGAAGGCGACTTTGACGCCGACACCCGCTGGGCGTTGACCTGGTTCGAGCAGACCGGTTTTGCCGAGGGTGATTACGGTGTTGCCGAGCAGCTTTCCAAGTCTAAAAATACCGCTGTGGCTGGTCTGGTCGAGGCTGGCATTCTGGTTTCCAAGGCCGGCAAGGTGCGGCTTCTGAAACCCGCCGAACTACCCATCGACTGGGACCCAACCACCGATAACCGCCTTACAGTCTGGGAAATGGTGCATCATCTGATCCGCGTTCTTGAAACCGGCGGCGAAAGTGCAGCGGCAGCGCTGGTGGCCAAGCTCGGCAGTCAGGCCGAGACGGCCCGCGAACTTTGCTACCGCCTCTATACCCTTTGCGAGCGTAAAAAGCGCGCCAACGAGGCCATGGCCTACAACGGCCTGGTGCAGAGCTGGCCGGAGATCGGCCGCCTGAGCCAAAACGTCGAGGTGCCACACAAACCCGAACAGCCCGGACTGTTTAAGAGGTAGGAGGCAACGCCGATGATTCCCCCTGCCGAAATTCCGGTTTTGCACCTGGTGCTGCTCTATAAAATCAATGCCTCGCTGGCGCCCGCTGCACCTGGCATCATTGTGCAGCCTGCCTGCGAATGGCTACCGGCAGAGAATATGGATCACTGAATAACGGAGGAACCATGGCCATCACCAACTACGACCGCGTCGGCAAGGCGCTGGAGCTGCTGAAGAAAGGCCTCGGCCCCTTTGTGGCGCGCGAGTTCACGAGCGCCTTCAAGGAGCGCGCCGCCACCGAGACGGGTCGCTTTATGGGCGAGGACCGCCTGAATGCCAAGAAACCAATGGTGGAATGGGACGTGGCCGTTCTGCTGAAGGTCATGTGGGAATCATGGAACGAGATTTTCCGCCTGACCCTCGGGCATACCGAACGGAGCCTAGTGAGTGAGCTACGTGATCACCGCAACAAGTGGGCGCACCAGGAGTCCTTCTCCAGCGACGACACCTATCGCGCCCTCGATTCGGCAGGGCGGCTCCTGACTGCTGTCTCGGCACCACAGGCCGACGAAATTGAGAAGATGAAAACGGAGCTGTTGCGCCTGCGTTTCGACGAGCAGGTGCGCGGTGAGAAGCGCAAGAGCGCCGGCACGGCCATCGAGAGCGGGGCGGGCAACATACTCAAGCCCTGGCGCGAGGTGGTGACGCCGCACAAGGACGTGGCGAGCGGTCGCTACAAGCAGGCGGAGTTCGCCGCCGATCTGTGGGAGGTCCACGACGGCCGGGGGACGGACGAATACAAGAACCCGGAGGAGTTCTTCCGCCGCACCTATCTCACTCAGAGCCTGAAAGAGATGCTGGTGGGCGCGTTACGGCGTCTCACGGAAGGAGGTGGCGACCCGGTGGTGCAGCTGCAGACCAACTTCGGCGGCGGCAAGACGCACTCCATGCTGGCCTTGTATCACCTGTTCTCGGGCATCGCGCCGACATCGTTGGCTGGAATCGACGCAGTCATGCAGGAGGCTGGAGTAAGCAAGGTTCCGACGGCACGGCGAGTGGTGCTGGTGGGCAATAAGATTTCGCCCGGCAACCCGTCTACCAAGCCGGATGGCACGGTGGTGCGCACGCTGTGGGGGGAGCTGGCCTGGCAGCTTGGTGGCAAGAAGGCGTTTGCTCGCATCAAGGCCGACGATGAAAAGGCCACCAGCCCCGGCCAAGTGCTGCGCGAACTTTTCAATGATTATGGGCCGTGCCTGATTCTGATCGACGAGTGGGTGGCTTATGCGCGCCAGCTTCATGACCAGAGTGACCTGCCGGCGGGGGGCTTCGAGACGCAGTTCACCTTTGCCCAGGTGCTCACCGAAGAGGCGAAGAACGCGAAGAACTGTCTGCTGGTGATTAGCCTGCCGGCCTCGGATACCAGCGGCTCACCGCACACGCGGGCCGATGATGTGGAGGTCGGTGGCGAGAGGGGACGTGAAGCGCTCAATCGCCTGCGTAATGTCGTTGACCGCGTGGCAGCTTCCTGGCGGCCGGCGAGTGCAGAAGAAGGGTTCGAGATTGTGCGGCGGCGGCTGTTCGAGCCGATGACCGATCCGGCGCAGTTCAAGGACCGTGACGTGGTGGCGCGGGCCTTTGCGGATCTCTACCGCACGCAGCACCAGGAGTTTCCGCCCGAGTGCCGCGATGGCGATTATGAGAAACGGCTCAAGGCCGCCTACCCGATCCACCCGGAGATTTTCGACCGGCTTTACACCGACTGGTCCACCCTGGTGAAGTTTCAGCGCACCCGCGGCGTGTTGCGGCTGATGGCGGCGGTGATCCACAGCCTGTGGGAAAAGGGGGACAGGAATCCGCTCATTCTGCCAGCAAATATTTCCATAGACGACCCGCGGGTGCAGTTCGAGTTGACGCACTACCTTTCGGACAACTGGGTGCCAGTGATCGAAAAGGACGTGGACGGCCCGAATTCGCTGCCGTTGCAGATTGACGCACATCAGTCGAGTACTCTCGGCAAGTTTCAGGCAACGCGGCGCGTGGCGCGCACTATCTACATGGGCTCGGCACCAACCGCTACCGCCGCCCATCGCGGCATCGAGGATCGGCGGGTGAAGCTCGGCTGTGTGATGCCGGGTGAGTCGCCCTCCGTCTTCGGTGATGCGCTACGGCGATTGGCTGGGGCGGCGACGTATCTCTACCAGGATGGCCCGCGCTATTGGTATTCGACCCAGCCAACGGTCACCAAACTGGCTGAGGACCGTGCCGAGCAACTCAAGCGTGATCCCGACAAGATCGCGCACGAACTGGACCGGCGCCTGCGTAACGACCTAGGTAATAATAAGGGTGACTTCAGCCGTATTCATCCCATGCCGCAGTCGGGGCAGGATGTGACAGACGATCTTGATGCACGGCTGGTGGTGCTCGGGGTTGATCACGCTTACAGTAAGGAGCCCGGTAGCGCTGCAGAGACGGTTGCCAAAGCGATTCTCGAGTCGCGTGGCAATACGCCCCGGCTCTATCGCAATACGTTAGTCTTCCTGGCTGCAGACAAGACCCGGATGCAGGACCTTGACGAAGCAACTCGCCGCTATCTTGCCTGGGAGTCGATTCTTGTCGAGAAGGGGGATAAGGGCCTAAATCTCGATCCGCAACAGGTGAACCAAGCCGAAACCCAGAAGGCCGCCGCCGACAGCGCAGTAGCGGCCCGCCTGCCGGAGACATACCAGTGGTTGCTGGTGCCCGTGCAGGAGAAACCCCAGGATGCTGTCACGTGGCAGGCCTTCCGGCTTTCGGGTCAGGATGCCCTGGCCGTGCGTGCCAGCAAGAAGCTGCGAAACGACGAGCTCCTGATCACCGGCTATGCAGGAACCAGATTACGCCTGGAACTCGACAGGGTGCCCCTCTGGCGCGGCAACGATGTTGCCATCAAGCAACTTGTCGATGACTTTGCCCGTTATCTGTACCTGCCACGGCTCAAGAATTCAGCCGTGCTGCTGGGTGCCATCTGTGACGGTTTGGCCTTACTATCATGGCAGCAGGATTCTTTTGCCTATGCCGACGGCTTTGACGAGGGGGCCGGCCGTTACCAGGGGTTGCGTTTTTGTTTTCTGATGAACTCTCTGTTGGCTGCTGATTCCTCTGGCCTGCTTGTGAAACCGGGGCAAGCCAGAATACAACTTGACCAAGAGATTGTAGAACCGCCCAACGAACCCGAAGGACCATCCGGACCCGGACCTGGAGGTGACCCGCCAGGTTCTCCTCCCCCTGATCCTCTTAGATCAACACAGCTTAAGCGTTTCCATGGCACAGTTACTCTTGATCCAACAAGGGTGGGGAGAGACGCCGGCCGCATCGCCGAGGAGGTGATCGCCCATCTCTCCGGCCTGGTGGGCGCCTCGGTAAAGGTTACTCTTGAAGTCGAAGCTGACATCCCAAGCGGTGCCCCTGACCATGTCGTCCGGACCGTCACCGAGAACAGCCGAACCCTTAAGTTTACAAGTCAGGGATTCGAGAAAGAGTGATTGGACAAACCCGCGCATGACCTCGGTTTGATATCCCAAGTAAATGGGCGTCACACATGAACCCAGGAACCCTCGTTAGACTCACATCCGACCCCGGCCGCCGAGGGATAACGACCGGAAAATCCCGCACCAGAGGTGACCGACAAACCCCACGGCGATCCGTTTCGAAGGCCGGCGGAAAGAATGTTCGGCTGGGCGCGTTGGAGTATTCCGCTTTTTTTTTGGGCCTCCTGCCGGAAACTTATGGCCCGAGGCTGATGGATTATTATTTCAAGTTGTGAGGAAGGCTAGTTTTGTTGGAAAAGATATTCTTTGACATATCGGTAGCCAAATAATTGGTGGAGTGTGCAACCATGACTCAAGAACCAAAAAAAATACAGCCTCTCAACGAATTAGCTCAAGAGGCAATCGACACCATCGTAACCATCGCCACGAGAGCTAAGAATCAACTGAAGTCAATGCAGTATCCATCCCACGGGGATGTTTTTGTTGGCCCCAACACTGCGCATGATAATTTAGCGAGAATAAAATTTCAAGAAAAAGAGAATTTGAAAATTCTTGCTAATGAGCCAGTTATTGCTCGGGTCGTTGCCACAACGGAAGATGGCAAACAGCAGATTTATTATATCAGTCGATCAACCCCATTGCAAATTCCAGGATCACAAGCCAAGTTCGCTAGTTACCGGGCACCAATAGGCCGTCTTGCCGCAATTCCTGTCGGCGATGACGTTGCCTTACAAATTGGAAAACGGGTGAAGAGTTTTGAAGTGCTTGCGCGTACTAAACTTCATCCAATATTTGATGAAGAGTGGGATTCGTGCAATAACACTGTTGAGGATTACAATGGTCTTGTAACGATTCCATCCTTCAGAAACTTTCTCGCCAAAAGTCTGATTAAGGCTGATTCTCGTGATCTATTGAAGATGCTGCTGGAGGAAGAAGAGGCGGGCGGGGCTATTATAGAAGGGTTACGGCGTAGCGTCATTGACAGGATGCAACTGCGGGATCAACCCATTCTTGACCAATATCAGGACGAAATATTCAGGCTGCCTCTGGATAGCCAACTTTTGATTCTCGGTCCTCCCGGAACAGGCAAGACCACCACGCTGATCCGTCGCCTCGGGCAAAAATTAGATATAACTTTTCTCTCGGAAGATGAAAGTGATCTTATAAAGCATGTTCAAACCACACACAGTCTCCCGCATGAGCAAAGCTGGGTTATGTTCAGTCCGACAGAGCTACTCAAACTTTATATAAAAGAGGCGTTTAACCGGGAAGGTATCCCCGCCCCCGAGGAACGCATTCGAACTTGGACAGACACGAGGAGGCATCTTGCTCGTAATGTTCTTGGGATATTGAAATCCGGAATGGGGGGGGTTCTTACCCTGAGCGATAACGAATCCGTCCTCCGTCCATCTGCCATAGAAGATGCCATTGGCTGGTTTGAAGATTTCCGGGCATTTTTCCTCGCCGACATTCAATTGCGTTTCCAGCAGGCGGTCGATTGGTTAATCGAAGCTGACGACAGTCGGGTTGTAGATCTTGCATTAAGAGCAAAAAAGATACTGGCAACCACCGGATCAGGAGAGAAAAAAGCAATCTCAATAGCCGTCATCAGGCAATTAAGTATTCTTGAGCAGGAAATAAGCAGCATCTTACAATCTTATGGCGATATTTTGCGCAGCACTCGTGATGGCTGGATTGCCAATATTCTTCAGACGGAGAAGGAATTTCTCGATAATTTTGCGGGAGTCCTTGACTCTCTTCAACGGGAATTAATAAATGAGCCCCTTGATGAGGATGACGAAGGTGACGAAGGCGATGATGATTCTTTTCAAACTCAGAGGATAGCCAGTCTGAAACGAAGGAAGGCCTATCGTGAATATTCAGCAGCCATGAACCGTTGGGCAAGAGCCAAATACGCAGGGAAAACATTATCGCCCAACAGCAAGGCGTCCAGAATAATATCGTGGTTAGGTGAGCGCCTTCCTCCTGAAAGTGATCTTCTTAAATCAGGATCAATGCTGGAAATTCAGACCAGACTTCGAGAGCTCATCAATCCGGTTAAGATCTTCCTAGCACAGATCCCATCACGATACCTCCATTTCCGAAAAGTTCGAATGAAAGAGGGCATTTGGTACCTTGACCAACCTGCCATGGAGGTAATGGTCAAAAATCGTGTGATCACAGGCTTCGAGTTAGACATCCTCGTTTTGTTGATGCTTCGTCATGCAGGAGAACTACTTGTACGGTTGCCACGCGATGAGATTGAGGAAAAAGTAAAATACTCAATTTTGCAAACGATACGGGCGGAATATCGCCACCAAGTTTTGGTCGACGAGGCTTCTGATTTCTCCCCGGTGCAACTCGCTTGCATGATGGAGCTTTCCCATCCAAGCATGCGCTCTTTTTTTGCGTGTGGAGATTTTCTGCAGCGTGTTACTCGCCATGGCCTTCGTGACAAGTCACAGATTGAATGGGTTTCTAAGGGGATTGAGTTACGCCCCGTCGCTATCGCTTATCGCCAGAGTCAAAGACTTACAAAATTGGCGAAGAGTATTGCCACTCTTGGAGGAGGTGTCATCGATTTGGTGACCTCCCCACCCGCATATCAAGACAATGAAGGGGAGTTACCAATTTTGGCGGAAAACATAGCCGATAAAGACTTGGCCAATTGGCTTGGGGCTCGTATATGCGAAGTGGAGCAATGCGTTGGTACTGTCCCGTCTATCGCAATTTTTGTTGATAGTGAACCAGCGGTAGAACCATTAACAAAGGATCTCAGCGAGGTCTTACAAAAACAGAATATCCAAGTCGTCAGCTGTCCTCAAGGGAGAGTAATGGGTCAGGATGGCGCTGTACGAGTGTTTGATGTGCAGCATATTAAAGGATTAGAGTTCGAGGCTGTATTTTTTGTTGGCGCAGATAGGCTTGCTAATCGGGAACCAGATATTTTTACGAAATTTCTCTATGTTGGAGCGACACGAGCGGCGACGTATTTTGGAATTACTTGCGACGGTAAACTCCCTCCACTCATGGAAAATCTTCGGGAAAAATTTGGGGAAAGTTGGGCCGGTTTGGCATAATTATTGCCTTTCACGTCTTGGGAAAATGTGAGTCTGCACGACAACGGGTAGCAGTGTGAGTTGCGTTTTTTAAATATGCTGGTAACTGCCTGATTTTGATCTATAGCAGAATCATCTTTAAGGTGATGAGTCGATGGCCCTTGAAGGATTAGACTTTGACAAAGACGGCGATACGGATGCCGTTGACCTTGCCATTCTTGATGAGGAGGAGAAAAAGCGCAAGAAAGGTGGAAACGGGAAAAACTCCGGCTGCTGCGTTTTCCTGTTGGCGGTTGGACTGCCAGCGGCACTGGCATCTTGGGGATTAGTCAAAGTCTTCTTCTGAACCGAAGCCGTTCTCGGGCTCTTCCTCTTTTTTCTTCTTTTCCTCTGCTTCATCCAGTGCCTCTTCGTATGCCTGGCCGGCGATCATGCTGCCAAGGATGAAAATCTCCTGAAAATCCAGTCCTGATTCAGGGGCATCTGGTTCTGGCGTAGCGGGTTCTTCCGCCTCGTCATCCATCTCAAACCCATCAACCTCGGGCTCGATATCCTCGAACAGATCCTCCTGAAAATCATCGTCCGGATCGTCCAGATCGTCCAGATCGTCCGGATCAAACTCGTCGAAACCACACATGGCGCACCTCCTTAATAGCCACACTGGGCGCAGATGATTTTGAATCTCTTGCCATTGCGGATAGTCACGTCATTGCCGAGCACCTGGCCAAAGGTTACGTGGTGACCGCAGTCTAAACGGAATTTTTTGCCGCATAACGTCCTTCGCAGTATTTCTTTTAACACCTCTGGTTCGCCGTATCTGCTCTTTTCCTTGTTGGTCATGGTCTTGCCCTCCATAAAATGCAGAAAGCCCGCCAGAGGTCAATCCGGCGGGCTTCCTGACAGTGTTGATTGATTGCTTCAGTTCGTCGTTTCCGGGATGGCGAGCCGGGCGCGGCTTTCGTAGAAATCACCCAGGGAGGACGGCAGTTCCGCGTTGATCCCCTCGATGTGCTGGTTGAGAATCGCATTCAGCACCCTGTTCTTCTTGGGCAGAGTGAGCAGGTTGGCCTCTTTCAGAACCTGAGTTGTCGCCGCATGCAATCCCCAGAGGGTCTGATCGTAAACGCCGCCGAAATAGAGATTTTGGAACATCGGGAATTTGCTGGCCGGGAATACGCTCTGGGTCAGCATCTCGACCAGCAGAACCTTGGCGTCTGGCTCCGGCAGATCAAAACGCTTCAATCCCTCGTGCCAGGCCTGGAATCTGGTCAGCCTGTTTACCAAGGTGCGGATGGCACGGTAGGCCATGAACTCCAGTTCCTCTAGGGTCAACCCTTTGGTATGGCGCCGCAATTCGACAAACTCCCCATCAAAGGCGAGGTTCGAGCAGACATAGACGCGCGTACCAGCCGTAATGCCCAAGGCCATAGACTTGTCCATAGAGTTGCGCAGACCGATGGACCAGCAGAGTTCGTCATTTCCAGTCGCAAGATCCCAGACGCCAAACATCTGCATCCCTTCACGGGCTAGGACGTATTCGCTTTTGACCACTTCGAGGCCGATCGCACTGATGCCGGTCCTGATGGCGTTGATAACTTCCCGGTGATGAACCGGCTTGAATGTCCTTGTAAAAGGAACCGCCGGGACCTGGATAACCTCTGCCTCTGATACTTTGTTGCTGCCGATAAGCGTTGCGTTTGACATGACAATTCTCCTTATGAATGGGTTTAAAGAAAAGCCGCCGCAACGCGGGAGTGCGTCATGGCGGCCGAATAAATGCGATTGAATGGTGCTGCTACCACTTGGCGCAGGCGTCAGAGTAGCCACAGTCTGAACAGAGCCACCCTCTGACCGGGATGAAGATTCTTTGCTCGATGGCGGCCAGCACACTGTTGGCGATTTTAGCGAAGCGCCTCCGGCTCTCCGCGGTTCGACTGGTGAAGTAATGCTCCAGGGTTGGTGTTTTCAGCTTCCGGAGTACGTCGAACCGGCAGTTGACCTCAGCGCGGGGAAACACATAACCGTTTGCAGCCAACAAATAGGAGTAGGCGGTCATCTGCAGATCGTCATCCACCGCATCCTGCGACTTCTTCTGTTTGCTGGTTTTGTTGTCGACCACGAGATAATGGCCGGCAGCGTCTTTCAGGAGCAGGTCTATGACACCAATGAGATTGATATCCGTCTTCTCGCCGCAATCGGTGTAAAGCGGGGCGGACAGGGGCAGCTCGACAGCAACGATCTCCATGCCGGCCAGGTCGATGTTTTCATGGAAGGCCTTGAGCATGTCCTTGCCCATGGCGATGGCGCTGTCAGTATCCGGCGCCTCGTTCTTGAAGATGACTGGCACCTCGGAGTTGTCCAGTTCCAGCAGCAGGCTTTCCTCGAACAGGGTTTCCATGAGGGCGAGCGAAACAATCGTCCCATCGTCCATCAGGGAGCGATAGTAACGCTCGATCGACTGGTGAATGGCACGGCCAAAGGGAAGAGCCAGGCTGATCCGCTCCTTTGGACGTTGTTCCACGTACTGGAGTTTGTATTTCAGGCTACAGGCCAGATAGCAGAAGATCTGGCTGTGCGAGATGTGCAGATTTTCCTGAAATGGCTGTAAGGCTTGTTTCATGGGGTACCTCCGGATTACGGGTTAAACGAAAAGAGGGGACGGCATTTCTGCCATCCCCTCCAATATGGTTGGTGCGGTGCTTTGCCGGTCATTGCGCCAGCATGTTCTCGATCAGGGCGGATGCATTCTGCCGGGTCAGGTAGTCGATCACCGAGCCGTAGGTGCTCACGCACTGATCGTTCAGCTCTTTGCGGGTGATGCCCTTCTCGTTTGCCAAACGCATCAGGAAGGAGTGCTGTTTGGCGCTGAGGCGACCGTTTTTTCCATTGCCGCCATTTCCTCCGTTGTCGGGTTGGCTCTTATCGTCACCGTTGCCTTTATGGCCAGCGGTCTCGGTGCTGCGGGACGCGGGCTTGTCGGCGTAAAGATGAAGCCCGACCCCCAACAGAGTGGCGCACTTTTTGAGCGCATCCGTGGCGGCGGATTTCAGGTCGTCGGCGAGGCTGATAATCTCCCCTGTCTCTTTGGCGCGTGTAATCCTGCTGCTGCCGAACTGGGTTTTAACGATGCCCTCGGCGGACAGCCTGCCGATGACGATGACCTCGTCCTCCTGGACTTCGTGCCTGACGATTTCAAAGGACCAGAGGCTTTCGAATGCCTGGTTCAGACGTTCGATGACAATGTGGCCGGGGACGTACTCCAGGGTCTGGCCGAAATTGCCGTCACGTTGTTTGATTTCCTCGGCGCTGAAGGGTTGTTCCAACAGTTCTTTTTTCATGGCGTTTCCTCCTTGCGATTGATAGAGTGATGAGACGAAAAAAACCGCCGATCAATGAAGACCGACGGCTTGGCTGAAACTGCTTATGCTGCGATACTGGCGCTACTGACGCATGATCACCTCCTCATGATTCGGGGTAAAAAGAGAAAGATAGGGGTATGGGGGGCTATAAAAAAAAGCTATTTGTTCCGTCCTCTGATTGGGTAGCATGAACCCTGTTACACATTTTCCAGGCAGGTGGTGGCGATGACCACGATTGTCTAACTGACGAATCGTCTTGGAGGAATAGCCATGATTAAATGTGGTATTTATCTTGATGTCGAGAATCTTATCCGCTGTGGCGGCAGAGGGATGAATTATGCCAGTATCATTAAGTTTGTCGAGGCGCAGGGCGCCAAGGCCTTCCTGGCCAATGCATACATGGCTCAAGACGTCGAAAGGGAAGCACAAGATTACTCCTATCGTATAAAAAGGAAAGAGAATCGGGCCTGGATCAGGCGGCAGGGATTTCGTCTGGTTCTTAAACGTGTCCAACGCTTCTCTGACGAAGACGGAGAAATTATAACCAAGGCCAATGCAGATCTCGATCTCGCCGTCGATGCCCTCCAACAGAGTACAAACCTGGATTATATCTTGCTGGGAACTGGCGATGGCGATTTTCTGCCCCTGGTACGAACCCTTCAGAGTCACGGCAAAAGGGTGGACCTTTTAGGTTTCCAGAATGTAAGCAGAGTGTTGCAGGACGAGGTAGATCGATTTCATTCTGGTTTCCTCGTTCCGGGAATTCTCCCTCTTGAGAATGGCCGATTTCGCGGTGTACTCCACTCAATCTACGAGGATAAGGGCTATGGGTTCTTGGCTTGTTACTGTAGCCCAACCGCATCTTTTATGAGAGACGATGTCTTCCTGCACATCAACCATTGTCGGGTAGAGAACGGCGAAGCCGTTACTATGGCCACGATGGTCGAATGGAAAAATCAGCAGACCATTTTGGAGTTTGCCATTGAGGAAGATCAAAAAAATCGATTAAATGCAAGAAACGTCAGCAAAGCCAATGTTCACGCGGGAAAAGTGGAAACAAAAAAGGCTTCCTCATGAAGCAACCAGAAGATACACATGACTCCGCGTCGCTACGCAGGTGATCTTCGTTCGGCAGATAAAGGAGGCCCTCAGTTTCAGCAGGCTCGTCAGGAGAAAAGATGCGCATTGACTCTCTGTTTATCATATCTTTCGTACCTTCGCAGGATGGTACCATGCCTGAGTGATGACCGCGATTGTCTAACCGACGAATCGCCTTGTCGGTTGATCGTCAAGCAGGCGCAAGGGATGGTAATTTTTTGACGAATAAATGAGTCGCCTATGGAATCAAGCAGAAAGAACGCCCTGGAAATAATGCAGAAAGGAATAGTAATGTACCGGCTTGCAACTTCAGGTTGGGACGTCAGTGACCATTTTGGCGATGGATATGACCTCAACTTTCTGAGTTGCGCCAACTCAGTGAGATGGCGATATTATTTGCCTTGATTGCCGGAGCGATTTGATGATATCAATTGCCGCGCCCATGATT